>Ga0316217_10000320_pt1 | contig 70194 bp, 66 predicted proteins | sample 1anoAmetaG_FD_203633 | JGI IMG/M metagenome (GOLD analysis project Ga0316217, IMG submission 203633) | Freshwater microbial communities from Trout Bog Lake, Wisconsin, USA - 1anoA | ecosystem: Environmental > Aquatic > Freshwater > Lake > Hypolimnion/Profundal zone | place: USA: Wisconsin... | reverse complement strand
AGGTTCGCCTCAGCCTCTGCGAAGAACTGCTGCTCATTCCACTTTCTCCGCTTCCCGGTCGTCGGAGGAGCATCCTTCTTGACCTCGACACCGTACATCTTAGGGATGACGATCTCATACTCATCGTGCTTGTAATACTCCAACTCCACCCCATAAATATCGAATTGGCTTTTCTGATTGATGTAGGTGATGAGGTCTTTCAGACGCTCCTCCATCGAATCCATGAGGACGACGAACTTTAGGTTCCCACTGTCGAGATTTGCTTCCATTGCCTCCAGTAGTTCTCCGATCTCTTCATCTTCAATCCCGAACGTCTCTTGCACCTTCTGGCGGAAGTCACGCTGCCACTTCTCTTGCGTCTTCTTATTCAAGGCCGAGAGAAACTTCTCGAAGCCGCCGAAATGCTTCCACAGAGATGCACCGTAATCGAGCATTTGGGCTACGACTCGACGCTTGTCAGGGTTAGCGTACAGCTTCGTCTCGACAATATATATGTCCCCATCCCGGTCAACCGCGAGGGCGTCGATTGGCCCAGACTCGGTCGAGAACTCACGCGCTGCTACGAAAAGCCGCTTGTCGGCTTGGATGTCATACACGGGAATCGCCTCAGGGTGGTCGTGGATGTATTGCTGAAGCTTCAGTTCCTGTCCGAACTGAGATTTCTGAACTATCCTAGCGTCCCCGCCATCGTTCTTGGATACGATTATGGCCATGGGCGATTGTGCTCCTCGGGCAGCCCAGATTTCAATTCTGGGAATTGGAATCCCGAAGTCATTTCACCGACGAGCCCGAGATTCCCCGGACGGCTTTTGTCAGGACGGGTTTATCCCACATCGTCGTGTATCTTTCGCCCAAAGTCAGGAGAGCCTCGTATCCGGCTTTGTCGCTCTCCTTCAGGAGGAGATATGTGTACATGTGGTCAACGGCGTTCTTCATGATCGACCGCATCTCGTCGGGCGTGATGCGAGAATACTCGGGGTCGCCGTCGCAGGTGGGGCAGACCTTCCCGGAATGGAAGTTCTCAATAGGGCCGTTGCGAAAAGCCAAGGCAACAATCGCCTTGGCTTCGCGTGCAACCGCTGATAGATATTCGGGTGTGATTTCCGGCTTTTCCATCATGTGCATTCTGATGCGTGAAATCTTGGGCGCGGTCTTTACCGGGGCGCACTTCATTACCGCACTGCCAACTTGAGCCGCTGCGTTGACCCTACGACTGAGCAGCCACAGATGGAATTACCTCCACTTTGGATGTGGCCTGAAGGCATTTCTTTTGACGTGATCGAAGATCACGAGAAGTTCTGACAAGGATTTCTCAAGCATGACAAAATCCCTGTTCTCGCCTTTTCCCCTATGCGTCATGTTTGACCTAATCTGGTAATAATAGCGGAGCGACTTCCGCGCATTATCTGACCTTAGTGTCTCTTTCTTTTCCCGGTCATCAGCCCTAAAAACTGTTCGCTCCTCTCCTACCCGAATCATCAAGGCTTCCGCGAACGCGGTGTCCCCAGCAATACACATAACTTTCTGCATTGCATTGTCGCCAAGGTGGTAACGCAAGGACGCATATCTTTCGATAGCCGACCATAGCAGTAGATAAGCCATCTGGAGGCGAAAAAAATCCTTCGTATCCCTAGATTCCGCACTGCTGATGGTCTCGCGAATTACGTCTAGTGCTTCATTGAAGAGCGGGTCATCCTCACCGCACCATAGATTGTCATCATGCAGCTTTCCACCCCTTGCAGGTGTTCTACCAGACAGGACGTTGGCGTCGAAGACACCCGAGCTATGATGTACCCGAACCTCCTTCCACGCATATTGGTCTTCGGGCTCAATACTGGCTATCTGGCGATACGCATTCTCTGCCATGTCGCCTTTGAACTCGATTAGCGTCCCATACACATTTCCTTGCAGGGTGTGGTCGAAAAGCGGCAATCCATCCCGTATCCATAGCCGTCCCGAGGCCACACTCCCGACTTTACAGTCTTCCACCATGTCTTCTAGTCGATCAAATCCAAGCTCTCCCGGCTTAAACAGTCCATACGCGAAGAATGGCAAGGAAGGGTGTTCTGGCGACTGCATAGGAGTCCGAAAGTGCTCAGCGCAAGTCCCAACAAGCTCCGATTCTAGGGTAGATGGCACTTCATACTCCATCTCGCCAATGCGAAACGTCAAAGGTTTGCCGGGCAGAATCGGTCGTGTAAACACTTCTTGATCTGCTTCAGCCTCGACAATTGATTGGGAACTGTGTTCATTCATGGGTAAAAGAACCCTTCGGGGAATTTCTGTTGGCTGGGTTAGTGATGCTTGGGGGAGGTGCCGTGGAGACACCTCCCGGAGATGCTACGCCTTTGCCGCAGTTTTCTTTGCCGCCCATCGAGCTTTCGCAGCAATCGCCAACTTCTTCTTGGTGGCCTCGCTCATGGGCTTCCCGACCTTCTTCACGCCGGGGGATGCCACTGGCGCTGCCTTGGCCGAAGTCTTCGCGACCGGGGCCACAGCGGCCTTTTTCGCCGCAGCCTTCACAGCCCTCTTCGCTTTTGCATACCGCTTCTCCTGTGCTTCCGCCATGCGCTGGCGACCTTCGGGACTGATGACGCGCTTCCCGGCAACGGTAGCAGCGACTGAAGCAGTCTTCGCGGTTTTCACCACAGTGGGTGCGGGAGCCTTCGTGGCGGTCTTGGCCGGGATTGCGGCGTTCCCGTTCAATGCTTCAAGTGCAGTGATCGCGTTGTTGATGCGGTCGCGCTCGGCGCGGAGGTCACTAAGAAATTGTGCAGTATCCATATATTGGCTTGCTCCTTATCGTTGCGATGTTAACAGTGGTGAATCATCCTGAACAAGAATCAGTGCGTGCAGGTTCCGCCCTGTGCGATAAGAAAAGGCCGACGATTTTGGTCGGCCAGTCCTTAATGCATGATGTCAGGAACTACTTCTTCGCAGCCGCTGCCTTCGCGGGCGCGATGGCGTCCTTCACGACTTTCGCAACATAGAACTTCGCGGTTGTCTTAGCTTTAATCTTGATGGCCTCGCCAGTCTGCGGATTACGACCTGTCCGTGCCTTGCGCTGTACCTTCTTCAGACGACCGATACCGGGCACCACGAAAACGTCATTCTTCTTGGCTTCTTTCACCGCAAGTTCAGCCAAAGTCTCGAAAAATAACGCTGCCTGTTTCTTCGTGATCTCGATCTTCTCCGCCATTAGGGCGACCAACTGTGTCTTTGTCATCGTTGTAGCAGCCATTTTTACATTCTCCCTCGTGGGCTCACGCCCGATTGCAGTCTACAGTATGTCGCTGGATGGCCGCGCTATTCCTTCAATTTCAGCTTGTCTTTATTGCCCTCAAGGAATTCACGTAAGTCCTGCGTCCTGTCCAGAAGCTTTATCCATTGCTCGTAATACAACGTGACCGGGAAGCGGCCAAGGCCGTAGACGCTGACGCCACCCTTGTCGCTCACTTTGAAACTCATGGTGCCACTGCGTGCTTCCTTGGCTTTGAGTGCTTCCAGTTGCGCTTTCAGTTCTTCGTATGTTGGTTCGGTCATTCGGTGGTCTCCTAATTACTGACATTAGTTTGGGGATTGTGGCCGTTCGAGGAACATTCGAGACAGCGTCAATCCGCTCGCTTCTCGTCCATCACGAAAACCCTGACGTTAGGGTTTGCAAGCCACAACACAACGTTCGAGCCTTGAGACTTGAATTTGTAGGTTCGGCCCACCTCTATAAAGTCACAACCAGTAATGCACCGAGCCGTGAGGGTGTTCCCCTTGTGCTTCATGGTGACAGTGCAATCTCCTTCGCCGCTTCTTCTTTCCATTACGAGATACCCGTTGCTTGTCTGGTACTGTTGGTAGAAGAACAGGCAAGCCAAAGAGGCAGCAAACACAACTGACCCGGTAATAACGCTACGGAATGTGTACATGTAGAAGCGTTCACCAGTTTTAACCCGATTCCACTCCTGCTTCAGAACAACCTGCGTCTTCTTCACTACATCGTCTGCTTCAGCGGCCATCTGCTCGTATTCGGGCTTCAATGAACCCGTTGCTGATTCCCCGAGATTCTTGATGGCAGAGGTGATGGCATTGCTGTCGTGCTCATCAGGATTAAGTCGCAGCCGGATGCGGCACTGCACCTCGTGCGCCGTCGAGATAGCCGTCTGGATGGCATCGGCAGACTTTTTCCCTGCATGGATATCCAATGCTTGAGTGATGAACGAAGACACATCCTCCCGGAGGGCATCTATCCACTGCTGGCGGAATTCGGATACCTTAGACTGCTTGGTAATAACTAGTCCAACGAAACTGACCACACCTGCGATTGCCGCTACTGCAATGGCATCCGGGAGCCAAGACATTAGTTTCCTTTCTTGATGGCTGGATTTTCCTTTCGTATGACCCAAGGTCGAGGAACACGAGCGTCATCAGAACAGCATTGCCAGCGACATCACTCGCTTCACGGCCCCTGTCAGCGCGTAGCGTACAGACCAGCACCTTGCCCCGCATATGCATCGAACACATGCTGGTAAACCACGTCACACTTCTTCTGGTAAAGCTCTGGCGAGTATGTGCGTGGTAGCTCGTCAAGTATGGTCTCGATGGTGTACCGCACTGCCGCCCTTGTTGTCTGCCGCTTCTTCCAGTCCAGCACCAGCTTTTCACTCTTGAGCTTCGTGATAAGAGCCTTGGCTACCTTCTTCACCTCGCGCTCCTCAGCCTTCGTGAGCGCTACCTCAGGCTTGGTTAGCAGGTCGAAGATCGTCAGCTCCTCTTCTGTGAGTTGCTCGGAGATGCCGCGCTTTTCTTCCTCCGACAGCTTCTGCGTGAACGCCATCAGTTGCGCGAAGAATGTTTCGATGTTCGCCGCGCCTGAGTTGTACTCCTCGATCATCTTCTGGAACTCTTCAAGGAAGTTCATCCGGGTCTTGTTCAACTGCACCATCTGCCCGACTTTGACGGCAATCTGGCTGCGGAGTTTCTGGGTCTCGATAGCCTTGCGTCCGGTCTCGAACTGCTTTTTCAGGAGTTCAAAATCAATCTTGCTCAGGTCAAGGTAGTTGGCGGCGACCGCAGATGGGCGGATTATGTACCCCTCGGTCGCAACAGACTCATCCAGCACCTCGGCTACGTCCACCATCACACCTGAGATATCTGTTGCCGGAACATCACTGCGGATTTTTTCGGCAATGACCGCGAACACCTTGCGGATGACGCCGAACTCATTGGCCGCAGAGTCGGGCAGTAGAGACTTGAACAGCTTCTCCACGTCGCCCGTAAGCCCGAGGAACTGGCGGCGGATATCATCCTTAATTACGAAGGCCGCGACCGCATCATCTTTCAGCCTCTCGCGCTCGAAGCCCGTAGCATCCCTAATCTTCTCTGGGTCAACCCCCTGCTCCATAGAGAAGTCCGTGACCTTCCGGATGGCCTCCCGCAGCAACCGGACAAGCTCATCTTTATCCTTAATAGGAGGCTCTCCCCCAGTCTGCGTGGTGCCGTAGATGGCCAGCGCCTTCTGCAGGTTCCGGAAGATGCCGACGTAATCTACGATGAGTCCGTTCTGCTTGTCCCGCCACACGCGGTTCGCCCTCGCAATGGTCTGCATCAGGGTGTGATTCTTCATGGGCTTGTCGAGGTAGATGGTGGAGCACGACGGCACATCAAACCCGGTAATCCACATGGCGCAGACGAAGACGATTCGTAGTGGGTCATCGGGGTTCTTGAACTTGGTCTCCAAGTCCTCCTTCACCATGCGCTTCCGGTGAGTGCCGATGTCCAGCCCCTTCTTTTTAAACTCCTCGATCTCGTTCTGTGACTGCGATACCACGACCGCCATATCGGTCTTTTCGAAGAAGCTCAGGCGGCGTTCCAACTCAGGCTTGTCGGCGGGGTCGGCGGCAGCCACAGACTTCCGTAGCTCGACTAGCATCACCTTCCAGTGCTTCTGAACCTTGTCGTACATCTTGACCGCCGTGGCCTTGTCGATGGTAATCACCATCGCCTTTGCCAGCACACCGCGCCCGGAGTAGTGCGCCACGATGTCTTCGGCAACCTTCTCCAGACGTTCCTCGCGGGTGATCAGGTGATACTCGCGGGCGAACTCCCTCTCCAGCTTGGCTAGCTGATCTTCATCCAGCAGGGCGGACTCCACGATGTCCGCAATCTCATCGCCCAGATTTTCATTAACGAGCTGGAGTTCGGGGATGCGGTTCTCGTAGTACAGCGGCACGGTGTTGCCGTCATCGATGGACTGCTTGAAGTTGTAGACGGAGACGTAATCGCCGAAGACCTGCTTCGTCAGTTCCTCCCCGGCCATCAGCGGCGTCCCGGTGAACCCGATGAATGCAGCGTTGGGCAGGGCGTTGCGCATGTTCAGCGCGAAGGTATCGTACTGGCTCCTGTGCGCCTCATCGGTGATGACGATGATGTCTGACCTGTCAGAGAGTTTGGGGTACTTCTCACCCTGCTCAGTGCGGAACTTCTGTATGAGCGTGAACAGGTAGCGGTGGTCTTCAGCATTTAGCAGGGTCTTCAGGTGTTCTGCGCTCTGCGCCCGAACAGCGTCCTCGGGCTCAATCACTGCACCCGTCGAAGCGAAGTTCCGGTATATCTGCCCGTCGAGGTCCTCGCGGTCGGTGATGATCAGGAACGTCCAGTTACCGGGCAGCTTCCGCAGCACCTTCTGGGAGAAGAACACCATCGAGTAGCTCTTACCCGAACCCTGAGTGTGCCAGAACACGCCAATCTTTCCCTGATTGTCTTTGATCTCCTGCACCGCCCCGATGGCACTGTTGACGCCGAGGTACTGGTGATTCTTGGCGACCAACTTCGCGGTCTCACCCTTGGCCTCACTGAAGATGGTGAAGTTCTCAACGAGGTCGAGCAGCCGCGTCTTTTCACAGACGCCACGAATGATGGTGTCCAGACTGACGACACCCTCTTCGCCTTCATCGTTTATCTTCTTCCACTCGGCGAAGTGCTCCCATCCGGCGGTCATGCTGCCGACCTTGCTCTTTGAGCCGTTGGACAGGATGATGGCGGCGTTGAACCAGAAGAGCTGCGGAATCGTATCTTTATAGTCTTTGAGGTTGTGCTTGTAGGCGTTCTCTATCGCCCGGTGCGAAGCCTTCAACTCGATGAACACCAGCGGGATGCCGTTCACGAAGCCGAGCAGGTCGGCCCGCTTCCTGCCATAGTCACCAGAAATCCAGAACTGCGAAGCGAGGAAGAAGTCGTTGTTCTCCGGGTTCTCCCAGTCGATGAGCCTGACGATCTCGATGCGCTCTTCGTCATCGGAAGTGCGGTAGGTGACCTTCACGCCATCCTTCAGGAGTTGGTACACCTCCTGATTTGCCCGCACCGGACTCAGGACGCCCCGGTCTTTTGTGACCTCGCTGACGGCGATCTCCGCCGCCCCGGCAGACAGCTCAGGGTTCAGCTTGGCGATGGCCTCACGAAGCCGGAACTCCAGCACAACCTGCTCGGAGGTTTCACGCCCCAGAGTTGAGCACTCACCAAAGGTCTCGCCGTAGCAGTCCTCCGCTTCCCAGCCAAGACTTCTGAACAACTCAATCGTGTTGAGCTCCAGCGTACCTTCGCCGTCCGGGTCGATGTAGGTCATACCATGTGTGCGACTGCTTCCTTTTCGAGATTTTCAACGCTGACTTCGCCGGACACCAGCTTCGGGAGGAGCATGTCACGGGTGGTGCGGAGGTTTGAGTTTTTCCTCCCCAGAGTTTCTTTCATTCGAAACATGGGCATAACGTGTTCGTCGAAGCCCTTCAAGACAGACGTCGGAGGCAGAACCGTGGGTAATCCATGGACATCGTTTCGATTGAGCGTTGGAACTGCTGCCCCAGAATTGAATCCGCCCAGCTTTAATTCCTTCAGGATGAAATATGCATGTGCGGCAGAAGACCGCTTGAATTCTTTAACCCATAGGGCTGTGTTCAAAGGCCAGAAGTCATCAAGGACGAGGTTAACTGTTCCAAGAGAACCGCTTCGTCCGGTGACCACCCCCGGAGCTTTGACCTTGGCCACATTGTGTGTACCGTTTATGCCCGTCGCAGCGTAAATAGGAATCCGGCCTTCTAGCCGCTGATCTTTGGGAAGGTCGAATCCCCTCTGCAACACCAATGCGTCGGACAGTGAGCCCACACCCCACCCCTGCGGAATCAGCCCCATCTCAGACTCCACCATCTTGACCTTCGCATGGCCGGGAAAGCGGAAATTGACGAACCACTCCCGGTAGAGCATCTGCGCCATCTGCTCCAGAACCTTGATACGCCGGGTGTTGTTCTCGATCAGGCTGTCATAGGCAGAGAGGATGTCGGCGATTCGGTTCTGGGTTCCGATGTCAGGGAGTCGCAATGGAATTCGGCAGATGATGGCTTGATTCAACGACGCCATTGTTGCACCATGGGAACATTGATTCATCATCCATTGTTTGTGCGATTCAGTCAGAAGGGTATAGGACAGGAATCTCGGGTTCAATGCCGAGCTGCGGACTCGCACCCTCAGGCAGTCTGAGCCTTGGAACCATCCATGCTGCTCATCTCGAATGAACGCATGCCTCTCGACTGCACCCTTGCGACCGAACACGATGTCTTTGCTCTGGAGAAGATGGCTCCTAAGCCGGGCGACTGTCTCGGTATCTATAAATTCGAGCTTCTCCGGTACCACAGAACCAAACCCAATGTTGCGCACATTTATTACGGGGGTGCCTTGCTCGACGTAGTCGCTGGCGTGTAGCTGGGTTCCAAACGGCCCGGTTTTGAGTTCAACTTCCCCCTTGTCCGCAAATTCTTGTACGGTTGTGACCTTCCACGGTCGAGCCATCACAGTGCCTCTTCCAACAGACTCGCCACATTTGTCGCGATGCGCTCCTCTAACTCCCGTGCTTCAACGTTCAGCGTCTCCAGCTCTTCATTGAGTTCTTCCAGCCTCACTGAAAATTCGAAGTCGTCCGCCGCCCGCTCAGCAACACCGATGTACCGCCCCGGATTCAGGCTCCAACCCTGTGCTTCAATCTCATCAATTGTGGCGACCTTGCAGAGTCCGAGCACGTCGGCATACTTACCCTTTGGGAAGCTCTCCTTCATCAGGTCTTTGCTTCCGGCCTCCGTCTCAGCCTTCTCTCTGCGATAGAGCCTGACGATGTTGGACACAAACTCAATCTGCTCCGGGGTGAACTCACGGTGCGCCCGGTCAATCTGCGTGAAGAAATGCCGGGCGTCGATGAAGAGCACCTTCTTTTTCCGGTCGGTCCTCAGCTTGCCTTTGTCGAAGAACCACAGCATGCAGGGCAGGGTGACCGTGTAGAAAAAATTCGACCCTATCGACACCATCACGTCCACGGCTCCAGACTGCAGAAGCTCTCGGCGAACCTCCAACTCCGAGCCTCTGGCATCACCCGCAGAGTTCGCCATGACGAACCCGGCACGCCCGGTCGCATTTAATGAACTGTAGAAGAGTTGAATCCAGAGATAGTTCGCGTTGTCAGCCTTCGGCAATGAGAACGGGTAACGGGGGTCGTCCTTGATGCGTTCCTTATCCACCTTGTCTACGTTGAACGGCGGATTTGCCATCACGAAGTCGAACTTGCCGAGGCTCTTGTGCAGGTCCTCGTAATAGGTCACGCCTTGGCGGATGTCACCGGAGAGCCCGTGGACGGCGAGGTTCATCTTGCACAGGCGGATGGTTTCAGCGACCTTCTCCTGCCCGTACGCCATGATCTCATTCACGTTCTTACGGTGGTGCTCCACAAAGGCCGCAGACTGGACGAACATGCCGCCAGACCCACACGCCGGGTCGAGGATGCGTCCGTGGAAGGGCTCGATGATCTCAACGATGAGCTTGACGAGGCTGGTGGGCGTGAAGAACTCGCCACCCTTCTGCCCCTCCGACATCGCGAAATTTCCCAAGAAATATTCGTAAATCTTGCCGAAGGCATCGCCCTCGATGGTCATCGGTATGGAGGAAAAATTCTTCAGCAGCGAGATGAGCAGGTTCTTTTCGAGCGCGTTGTAGGTCTTCGGCAGCACATCGCGAAGGTCTTCGTTCTCCGTCTCAATGGCCTTCATGGCCTCGTTGATGGCCTTGCCGATGTCGGTGCCCTCTGGCAATTTCAGCAGGTAGTCGAACCGCGCCTTCTCCGGGAGGAAGAGAACACCCTGCGCCTGATAATCGGTCTTGCCAATCTTCCGGCGACCGCTGCCGCCCTGCGACAGCGCCTTCTCCGCCAGCGCGAACTTGTGGTCTGCATACCGCAGGAAGATGAGCCCCAGAACCGGGACGGAATACTCCGATGACTTTAGCTTGGAATTTGCCCTGAGTTCATCGGCTGCGCCCCACAGGCGCTTTTCGAGTTCGCTATGATTATTTGCCATTGATGTGTATGAGTCCTAAGCTGTTGATGTTAGCAGCGTTGCGGCCTGAGATCAGCCAGAATCTTCAATGAGCCGTTGCTTCTCAGGTAACGCTCGTAATGTCGCACAATCCTGACTGGCGGCTGTGCATCGTCGCAAAACACGGGATTGAGCCCGGCGCAGCTAAATATCTTCTCTTCTCGGCCTTGCCCAGCTATTCTCAATAGAAGAAAACAAACAAACTGGCACTCTCGTAAGTAGTTTGGGCGCATCGAGGCATGACCGATGGCAATCGAACAAGAGCGGCTTATCTCAATCATCGAGTTCGCTCAACAATCCGCAAGGCTCTCATCCAAGCCAGCGGCTGCGATCTCCCAACACAACAGCTTCGTCCTTTCCGAAGAGAAGGCGCAGGGACGTCCGGCCCTTCACTTCAATCAAACGGAGCAAGAGACGGAGAGGGAGATTTGGCTCGTAATTGAGCGGCTACATGAAACGCCACCGCCATCCTGTCAACACGAACTCCTGAAACCATGGCTCGACCTGTCACAAGGCCCAGAAACCATTCCCTCACTGAGAGCCAGTGCGCTGGAAAAGAACGTGCTCGAAGCCGAAAGGTTATCCCCAAAGGCGGCTAATCCGCCCCCGATTCCTGCCACGGCCTCTCATCCATCCGTGATGCTTGCGGAGTACCCTCGTGCGGCTGAAGTTCGCGCTGCGTTCCAAGTGTATTCAGAGTCAAGGTGGAAGCCGTGGGCGGAAGAGGAAAAACAGCGTAGAGAAACCATCAGACTTTACGCAAAGCTCTTTACGCTGAGACAACAGCTCGAAGGAGGACTTGTTGAGACGCCAAGTGAGCTTGTCTGGGGAGTGGGCGTCGGCGTCTGGAATTGCGACCGTACGACCGTTCAGTATCCTCTATTAACACAGTCGGTAGAAATTTCGCTGAATCCGATTACTTCTGCCATCGAGGTCGCACCTCGGGATGTTGATGTCCGGCTCGAAACGGACTGGTATGCGTCGGTGGATAATCCCGGTTTAGCTGGTTTGGAAAAGCAATCAAAGGAGTTCTTCGCGAGTTGCACAACGACATTCTCGCCGTTTGACCGAGGAACCTTTGAGCCCTTGCTTCGAGCAGCCGTTACTCATCTCGACCCTAACGGCGAGTATTGGCCGGATAGGACATGGGCTGGCAACAGATCGTTGCCGACCGCTGAAAAAAGACTTCGCGTATCGGATACTTGGGTGCTCTTTGCAAGACCGCGAATGAACAACGTCTTCGTCAGAGACCTTGAGAATTTCAAGACTAAACTGTCCGAGCAAGAGGGGAAACTGAAGCTGCCGCGTGCTGTTCATCAGGTGGTCTCAGAGCCAAGCAGTAGCAACCCCGAGCTAACGTTTCCTCAGTTTCGAGGGATGTCAGCGACCTCGGGACATCAGGAGACTGGTGCTAAGGCCACGGACCTGTACTTTCCAAAGCCGTTCAACGACGAACAAGTTCGCATTCTGCAGCTTCTTGAGATATCTGATGGCGTTGTAGTACAGGGGCCTCCGGGGACGGGAAAGACACATACCATCGCAAATGTAATTAGCCACTATCTAGCGAACGGAAAACGAGTGCTGGTCACTTCCATGAAGGAACCTGCTCTGGACGTTCTCCGCAAGGCTCTTCCAATTGACATTCAGCCTCTCGCGATTTCTTTGTTAACTTCAGAACATGAAGGCATGAAGCAGTTCGAGCATGCAATTCACAGAATAGCTTCTGAGGTGCAGTCGCTCGACCGTCCAGCGACAAGAAGAGAGATCGCCCATCTCGAAGAATCCATTGATGGGCTTCACTCACAGATATCAAACACCGACCGCGAGGTCGAGAAATGGGCAACAGCCAATCTGGAGCCGATCTCTTTGGAAGGGGAGCGAATCAGTCCTCTCGACGCAGCCAAGCATGTGGTGGAATTTCGGGATACGTATGGTTGGCTGCGGGATGAGTTGACGATTGATGAAAAACACCAGCCCCAATTCTCGCAGGACGACATCATTCGAATCAGGGATGCCCGAAAGCAACTCGGGAAAGACATCCTGTATCTCGACGTCAGTCTGCCGGAAATTTGCGACTTCCCGGCTCCAGAAGGAATCCTTCAGGCGCATCGCGACCTCGGGCGTCTTGCGGTTCTTGAAGCAGAGGTAATTAAAGGAGCCGTGCTCGAAGTCGCGATCAACGGCGAAGCCTTTCTCGTGGCTGCTGAAAGGCTTCTGGGCGACATTCGCGAGGCTAGACGACTGTTGTCGCGCGTTGAAAAGTCAGGTGACGAGTGGGCAGGAAGCCTTAGGAAACAAATTCTCAGCGATGCGTCTAAAACTGATGCGCTCGTCGCGCTGGAAAACCTTGGGACGGATTTGACGGAGGCTCTGGACAGACGGAAGGTTTATCTATCCCGCCCGGTTCATGCGCCCTTAGCGGCTATCCGGCATAGTGATGTCGTTCTTGCCGTTGCTAATCTTTCGGAAGGAAAGAGTGCGTTCGGCGCATTTGGAGTATTTGGAAAGACTGAACAGAAGAAGCTGATTGGAGCCATTACTGTAGTCGGTCTTCCGCCTCAAACCGCCGAGGATTGGACGCATGCCCTTGGATTTGTGCGCTTGCAGCAGTCTTTGCTGCAATTGGCTATTAGGTGGAATGCCGTCGCGCAAGAATTGAACCTTGAGTGCGTTCAGGGCGATGAGCCGAGCGGTGGACTCGCTGCTGCCAAGCTGTATGGCACAGTCGTGACCATCAAGACTTGTATAGACGTTGAAACCCGGATAAAGGAGTCTGCTCGAAAACTCGTTCCGCGCTCCCAGCTTGCTTCTAACGCTGAAGTCACGCAAGCTGGCCTCGAAGAACTTGAAGCGGTATTACAACATCATCTTGCCAAGAGTCAACTTGCTCATGTTTGGAGTATTAAACAGTCCATGCTTCAGCGGTTAGACGGCAAGACCGGGGAAATAACGGAACGACTCCGAGCGTTTGTAACGCACACGCTCGGCAATCCCGAAGTGAGCCAGTCCGAACTGCAACGGACGTGGTCTGATCTGATTCAGGAATTGAGCCGCATTCATGGGCTGCGCTCCTATATTGAGATCGTCGCAGATGTTGCCACTCGAATCACATTGTCCGGTGCACCACTCTGGGCCGAGGCTCTGAAACTCCCTATCGATGGAGCAACCGATTCACACCTGCCCGATAACTGGAAACTTGCATGGCGATACCGACGTGTCGCGACTCACCTTGCCAACATAGACCAGCAGGAGCGCCTCCACCAGCTTTCAGCGCAGCGTAAAGCTTTGGAAGCGCAACTCGCCAAGGCATACAAGGATGTCGTCGTTAAGCGGACGTGGCTAAAGTTGGCCGAGAATGCGTCTCCCAGCATCCGCGCTGCATTACAGGCATATCTGAATGCCATCCAGAAGATCGGTAAGGGCACAGGGAAACGAGCTGTACGCTATCGTCAGGATGCAAAGCACGCGGCGGAGCAAGCTAATCCTGCTGTTCCGTGCTGGATTATGCCCCATTATCGCGTATCCGAATCGATTCCTTGTGAATTGGGCTGCTTCGACCTCGTAATTATCGATGAGGCATCTCAATCCGACCTAACGGCACTTCCATCTTTGCTACGGGCAGAAAAGGTTTTGATCGTCGGCGATGACAAGCAGGTCTCGCCGGAAGGAGTGGGGCTTGAAGAGGAGAAGGTTCGGAGCCTGATGCAAAGATTCCTTGGTAATCAGGTTCCAATAGTTCGAGCGCAGCTAGCGCCACCTCGGTCAATTTATGACCTCTTCAAGGTAGTATTTGCCAGCAGCACGGTCATGCTCAAAGAACACTTTCGCTGCGTAGCGCCAATTATCGAATATTCGAAACGCGAATTCTACAACCACGAACTCCGTCCACTTCGTAGACCAAAATTATCAGAACGGTTAGACCCACCCCTAATCGATGTCGTTGTCGAAGATGGTTATCGTCATGGCGACATCAACCGTCCTGAAGCGCGATTTATCGTAGATGAAATCAAACGCCTCGTAGAAGACCCGAACCTACGGAATCGCTCAATCGGGGTGGTCTCATTATTAGGGGATAAACAGGCTCTGGAGGTTTGGCAGAAGCTGACGGACGAGATCGGGCCGGAAGCGATGGAGCGCCATCGAATTGCTTGCGGTGACGCTCGGACGTTTCAGGGAAAGGAACGCAGCATTATGTTCCTGTCGATGGTATCCGCACCGAATGAAGGACGAATCTCCCCACTTGTCCGGGATACGTTCGCGCAACGTTTTAACGTCGCAGCAAGCCGCGCTCAGGACAGGATGTACCTCGTAAGGTCGGTCGAGCTTGAACATCTTTCGGAGGCCGACCGACTGAGGCGCGGTCTCATTGCACATTTCGCTTCGCCGTTCATGCGTGACGAAGTAAGAGTGGAAGACTTAAGAACGCTTTGCGAATCCCCGTTTGAGGCTGACATGTACGACTGTCTGACTGAGAGAGGCTATTGCGTGACGCCGCAAGTGCCTGTTGACCAGTACCGAATCGATATGGTCGTTGAAGGGGTAAACGATACCCGACTAGCCATCGAATGCGACGGCGACCGCTATCACGGGCCTGACAAATGGGCGGAAGACATGCAACGCCAGCGAATCCTTGAGCGTGCCGGGTGGGTGTTCTGGAGATGCTTCGCATCAGCATGGGTTCGTCGTCGTGACGAACTCTTGAAAGACTTGCTCAGCAGTCTGTATCAGCTTGGGATTGAGCCATCTCTGAACGGCAATGCTGCGAAGAGCGTCTACACAGAACAGCACAGAGTCTCGTCTGTCGAACGGGAACCAGCGGTACAGGGAGACAGCCTTTTCGAGATGTCCTGACATGTCGCCACTTCGAGAAGTTCAGCTTGAACAGCCCGAAGCTTTTGCTGCGGCGGAATGACCAGCCCATGTGGCGACTTCGGAAAGGAGTGCTGGAGTCGAGTTTACCCCCAATGCCAGTCGCCAGCTACAATTTCCCTGATGGCCTCCGGGGCGGGATGGAAAAGAAAACTGGTGAGGTGAAGTCAGAAATGCAATTTCCCGCCATTTACCTGCTACACGGTCTCGGCGGCTCACCGAACGGTTCGGTGTCCCAGCTTGAGGCTGAAATGCGCGTTTGTGAACCCGAGCAGAATTATGTCCGTCCGCTGATGCCTCATACTGACCCGAAGGGACCGACGTGGGCATCGGTACTCCATCTCCGCAACATTAGTGTGCCTACCGGGTCGCTCGTTATTGGCGTCAGTCTCGGTGGCTTGGTTGCCGCGAAGTTACAGGAGTTGGAACGACCCGATTTGCACGTCATCTGCATTTGCTCTCCGACCCACGCCGAAGAAGTGGAACTAGCCAAGCGCATGGAGCACCGCATTGCGCTTTATTCTTCGGCCGATGAGGTAATAGCTGGTCGCACCGAGCGATGGCCGGAACTGGCGGAGGCATATGACTTGCCGTGGCTCGATCACGATACGGACAAGCACAAGACTCCTCTCGGACGTATCCTGTGCGCGTACGTGCAGGGACTCGACGTCTCGCAGGAGGTGGCGAAGATTGGGGCGAGGGGCTTGTAATGAAAGACATGACCGCTGAAAAGCTAAAGTCGCTACTCAATCTCGTGCCCTTGTCGATTGAGGGGGGGTACTTCGCGGAGACATACCGTTCAACGGAATTCATCTCGTCGGAATGTCTGCAAGGCCGTTATGGCGACTCAAGAAGCGTGTGCACCGCGATCTACTACCTGCTCGAACCCGGCACATTCTCTGAAATCCATCGGGTGGCCTCCGACGAAATCTTTCATTTCTACCTTGGCGACCCGGTTGAGATGCTGCAATTGTGGCCGGACGGTTCCGGCAAGCGAGTTCTCATCGGCACCGACATAGAGAGCGGTATGGCTCCGCAAGTGGTGGTGCCGCACGGTGTATGGCAAGGAGCAGGGTTGGTGGCAGGAGGGAAATTCGCGTTGTTGGGCTGCACCGTCAGTCCGGGATTCGAGTATGCCGATTATGAGAGCGGGTCGCGCCACCTGCTCAGTGAGGCGTATCCGGAATATAGGGACATGATTTCGGCGCTGACGAGATCGTGATCACTGCTTCTCAAACTGAAGAGTACAGGGACGCCCTTCGATGCGGGTTCCGGTTCCGGTCGCTCCCTCGAACTTCGCATCGATGTTGTAGCCGTACTCAGTGCCTCTAGGGGTGTCGCGTCCCGGTACATATTTCTTCGAGCCCGTGCGGCCAGTTGCATAAAGCTTGGCAAGGCCGTCAGCACCGATCTTGCCATCGACTTGTAGAGAACCCGGCTCACCCGCCGTGCCATGTACGCCGTGGAAGACTCCATCCTTCACCGTGCTGACGAAGCGGAAGGAATAGCCCAGTGCGTCTCTCGCTGCCGAGCAGGAGACAGTCGTCTGCCACATACCGTCAAAGTGATTTACCTCCGCCGCTGAGGCTAAGCTCGGCAGCAGTATCAAGCTCAAGGCCACCAGAATTTCCTTCAGGTTCATTCGCGAGTCCTCTCAAAGGTGAAAGATGCACTCTGACTCTGGTAGGCACCGGAATTTTCCCCTTCTTGCGGTTTTCCACCGCGATCTCCAGCAGGAAGTAATCACACAAGGAAGAAGCACGAGTCCGACCCTTGTGAGGTCATCTTTCTGGCGTCCATATTACGCGCCCCGCATCTTTCTTCGGCCAAATCAGAACCACTGCTTTTTTTCGAAGTTCCTTTGCACTTCTAGTCTTGGGCTCAGCAAAATATCGCTGTATAGCGTTGATAGCCTTCTCGCCAGTCAGGGCGGGAATGTCCCGCCAAAACACATCGACACGACGCCCGACGTATTTTGGTATGTCCTGTGGGTTGCGGCCAAACTTTGATCTTCCGAAGTCGGCTGTAGAGGCTTGGCGATTCCAGAACTTAACGTCCCGTTGATGTCCAAAGAATGCCCATACATCGAAGTCATTTATTCCCTTGCCGCTGCGTGTCTTTGGCTGTAGAAAATGCTCCGCTGCACCCTGACACAGGCAGATGCCCAGCAGATGTGATTTGTATAGCGCACGCTTTTCCGTGTGTCGCTCAAACGCGAAAGCAATCCTTTGCAGAGCGATTTCTGCCAGCCTATGTAAATCGCTAGTTTCGATGGTCTTGAACGACCGTGACTCTCTCGGTGCATCGCTCATAATTCATCATTTCTTGAGGTTTTCGATGGCCATCTCCAGTAGGTGCTCGACGCCATCTTTGTCGGTACCTTCTAGCGTTTGCACCGAGCGAAGGAGCGTGAGAACTTTTTCAATGGAGAGCAGGGCGGCTTGGTGATTGGATTTCGTCGTCGGCATTGGGATGGAGTCGATTTTAGCGGAACATCCCCGAACATCAGAAGGATAGGCTGGCACGGTGGGATGGGAACTTCCGATACGGCGGAATGACCCGTCTGGCACCGGAACCCGAGAGATACCTCCTGACGTGCGCCACCCGCTATTCTTCGCTCTCCTCGTCTGCTTCTTCCTCATCAGTGACCTTTGCCAGCTTCAGAGGTTCGACGCTGGTCACTTCAAAATCACCATCGCACTCCAGACACGATACAAGTTCGCCTTCTTCGAGTTCATCTTCGCCGACATCGATGTCGCTCTTGCACTTCGGGCACTTAACTATCATTTTCTCTACTTCCTAATCTTGGAATATGGCACGCTCTAGCATTGATACTCGGGGTTCCTCTCCCCAACGTCAAGGACTGCCGGGGAATGAAGGTGGCCGCTGGAGCACCCGGTGTTTAAACATTCTTGCCAGCAAGCTCTCGCAACTGCTCTGAAGTGAGCCCGTAGAGTGGCGGCACTTTCACGCCCAGTAATCCCAAGTACGCATAGAGTTCGCCGCGATGATGGATTTCGTGCTCCACCATTGAGCGCAACAGCTTCCATGTGGTGATCGGCATGCCATCAGCCGATTGGCATTTCTGCACCAACTGATCGTCGGTCAACTCAGCCAGCATCTGCATCGACTCGCTATGCATACGCTCCATGAACCGGATGATCTCGTCATAGCCATCTGCCAGTTCACATCCGCATCCGGCGTAGAGGTTGCGACCGCCACACGCGCACTCCGCGAAAACATATCTTTCTGTGGCGGCGATGTGCCGAGCGAGGTCGCCCAGCGTGAACTTTCCTGCGGCAGCACGCCATTCGATTTTCTCTGGCGGAATGCAGGTGATGACCCGCTTCGTGCGTTCACGGATTTTATCGAAGTAGTCCAGAAAAGGGGGGATGCTGGTGATTTCCATGCCAGACAGGATATCCCGGCGTTGGACGTGGTGTCATATCGTGGAAGCCGCTACATCGACAACCACAGGGCAGTGGTCACTCAGCTTCGACCACGCTTCAAACTTCCCAACCTCGACCGTCCTGAGCCGTACTGCCCACTCTCTCGGGATGAAGACGTAGTCGATGTGGTAAGGCTTGTCCTCGTGGTGGCGGAAGTAAATCGTCGGGCGAGATTCCTCACCGTGGGTCTCGCCGAAGTGATGGTGATATCCACTGACCAACCCTCGGTCGGCCAACATCTTCACAACGGTCGAGTGATTGATGACTTTGTGTCTGGAATCCCAGATTGTGTTGCTGTTCAAATCACCCGCGAGAACTACTGGACTTCCGTCGAACCACTCGGGGTGTGATGTCAGAGCGTAGTAGACCTGCCCGACGTAGTTGTCCGCGTTTCTTGAACCGATATGGCAAGCCCAGATGGCTATCAAGGTGAATGGAGTCGGCGCATCGACCTCGATGGGCACAATCCACTTCTGCTCAGGCGGGGCGAGGGTTCGAATTTCCCAGTCTTTCCGGCAAAACACGCCTAGCCCTTTGTTGGGATTGCAACCGAACCAGACCGTATTGAATCCGCGCTGCCGAAGTGCGATAGCAGACTTCTCGGAACACTCGGGGACGACCGCCACGTCAGGGTTCAGCGACAGAAGTGCATCCACCTTCTTGTCGAGTCCCATCTGGCAGTTCCATGTGACGACACGCATTGGCTAAAACCCATTCTTTGGAGCAGCCCCAAGCTATCCGATCAAGGTGACACCCTTGACCAACGATTGCTTTCTGCGAGAATTAGGAGCATTGCAGGGGAAATGATATGCCGAGAAAACAGTCGCGGGAAGACCAACTCAAGCGAATTGAGAGGTGTTTGTGCCCGGTCCACGGCGCATGCCTGACACAAATACCATTCCTTTTCAATTGTGCGGACTTCAGTGTTGGGGAGTGTACAAGAGGGGATTGTCACATCAAGGCAATTGTTGATTATGTTATCGAGGGTGAAACGGTCAACAAACGAATCCGACATCTCATCACGTCGGAGCAGATGCGAAGACTCGAACACCTGTGGGACATGGACTACGCTTCTGTAGAGGCAGCCAGAAGAAAGATTGACGCGGAACTCGAAACAATCGCCAACAGCCCGGAAGTGCAACTGCCGATTTACGATTGATTGTGATGGATTGCTTCGATGGCTGGCACTGGCCGATGCAGCAAAACGACCAAAGAGCCGGGACGACCCCCGGTATTTTCTTGAGTCTCGATTTCGGGTTACTCGTTCGCTATAGCGTCTTCCTTGATGAATTGTTCGTGTAGGTTGTGCTTCAGCAGGAATGCCACATAGCGCGAATGATGCTCTTCCTTATACAGCCCGATCATGGTGGAATAGGTGGAGAACTGCCTTTGAAAATCCGCGTCCACATTCTCGCAAATGGTCATCTCGTAGATTCGGTCTAGCAGCTTCGGAATCGGAGCGTGTGCCGTGGTGATTGGTACTAGACGGTTCTGCCCGTTAACGATGATCACATGGCCGGGCGTAGGGGCGGGGTCGGGCAAAGTCCACTCTTGAGTGTCCACCCTACATTGCTGAATAGAGTACGTCGGCAACGGTTTCTTTTCTTGCGACATGGATACGCCAAACAACAGCATAGAGCAAAGCGAAATGAGCGCGGTTTTCATGCCCCATTGTTTACACAGTGGGGCTGCACATGACAAGCACAAACGACAAATGAGTCGGTGTGATTTGACCCGGCGTTCTGCTGTGGCAGTATTGGAACTCAATCGGGTTCACATCTATCGCTGCGGATTAGCACGGGGAAGGTGGTCAATAAACTCCGTAGCACCTCTGCACCATCCCCGGCACCCAATCCCCCATCTCGGCACCGCCGACCGCAGGAATCGCCTCTGGTTCATTCCGCTGGCTGCGCCGACCTCGTGGCCAGAGACACAGAGTCGAAGAGGATATTTATCTGCTCCACCGCATCCCCCAACGCCTCGGCGTCGCCGCCATGGAAAGAGCAGCCATCCATGTGGCTGTATAAATTCCTCAGTTTGCTATAGACCTCGCCAAACCGCCGCTTCTGCCAGTCGTTGATGACCACCTCATCCCGCAGCCATGCAACTACCATGTCAGACTTCCAAGGGAAGGCCCTGCCATTGACGAAGAGCCTCTGGGTCTTCCAACCGTGCGCAAAGCAGTGCGATTCTATGTCTTGAAAACTCGTTCTCTCTGTCTCGACTTCTTTGTCCTTGAACTTCAATTTGGATGGGCGTGGTAAACAGAGAGCCCATCGGGCGCGTAAGGCTGCCTCCACGGCGGCATAAGTGTAATGCGAGGCGATGGTAAAGAAGCTGTACTCGAAATATCCATATATATAGAGCATTTTTGCTCTTCGGATAATTTCTCGAACGCCATCCGGCACCTGCGGAATGAGCTGGATATCGGAGATGCGCTTTTGAAGCTCTTCCACGCTGGCTGGGCGTAGACGATTATCGGTGGCGCTTGCGTTCGGGGCGAAGTCCAGCCTCAAGAGTTCAGGGGCGGGCAGCACCGCGTCAGGTTGTAGCCCATACCTCGTGTTGAACTCGGGCTCATTAAGGAAAAACCGGACGAGGTTGGTATCCAAGCCTAGCCAGCGGCCCAACTCTGTTCCGTATTTCACGGGGTTCACCCGGATGTCATACTGGGCCAGTACGGTATAGTGCTGCTTCCGAAGGCATGTTCGGAAACTCAGGTCACTCAGTCCAGCCTGAATTGGGTCATCGATACCGAAGTGTTCCGAAAGTACCTCGCGATGACTTGATATGTCATTGGCCTTCGCCTCGCCGACGAAGCGTACCCCAGAAACTCCGGGCTCGGACAAGTCAAACCGAATCAGAGTCCAGACGCTGTCACAGTCCATCATCTGAGGGACCCCGGTGATATCTATGAACAGAACGTCAACCGGAGCCGGAACGGCGAGGAACAATGCCTTTTTTGCAAGCATCGCGGGTGAGCCAGACCCGTCAGGTTCGAGACTCACAAACATGGGTATCAGTTCGTGGGCTGAATCGGCGAGGCATTGAATGGCGAGGGCAACTTCGGCGTTTTCAGTCTCGGGGTTCATCAAGTATCAATCTTGGGCTATCCTCCACGAAAATGCGATATCAAATGTCGTCCGCTTCGCCAGCGGATTTGCCGCGCCCCGGCGTGTCACTGAAAGTCTAGTGGACGCTGCCTTGTTCCTCGACCGTCTGGCGGTTGCTCCCCACGACCTGCACCTGTTTACCGCAGAGCCCCGCATACTTGATGGCCATGCCAAGCAACTTGAATTCTCCATCCTGATAGTCGGCGGCGAAGGCGTCCTGATGAAGCACCACCACCTCCACATCATCCGCGCATGCTTTGGCAAAGGCTGGCAGCCTCTCCTGAATTTCTCGGACGAGATTGGCTTCGCGTTGCATGATCTCGCTGTCGGTCATGGTCGTCTCCAGTCACCAAGAGTTTATATGGAGATACCGCCGCCGATCATTGTCGCCGACCGCACATTTCCACTTAGAACCCGGCTCCCTGCAACGGATGGGAGCCAAGACTGGCGCAGCCTGAGGACTGCCGAGTAGAATCTGGTACAGCGATTAGGCTGTCCGGCGCGGTACGTCGCGCCTAAATCCTCGTTCCTAATCGACCGCCATGATCAGAGAAATAGATACCGAGCACGAGTGCAACTCTGTAACGTGGGAATGCTCTGAGTGCGATGAGACGTGGTGCATGGGAGTGAGCGAGAACCCAAGATTCTGCCCGTTCTGCGGCAAGCCCGGAGAAATCCGGAGATGGCAGGGGCAGGAATGGCAAAGAGGAACTCCTCGACATCCGCGTGACGGTAAGGAACGGAACTGAGGGAACGCAATTCTGGTTCAACCGCTGAGACAAGGAGGACGCATGACGCATAACTCGACCACCCACGCCGCGTAACTGTGGGCGGCAGGAGAGTCAAATGCGTCATCCTCATTCGCTTGCCCAGCGACGGCACAACCGTGTCGTCATCATGACCCGCCGCCGTAAGACCATCCGTCATTGGTATTCCCCAGACGATCTTCGTGAAGGTTGGAAACCTGAAAACAACTCCGCTTGGCATAGCTGTGACAAGTGGAATCTGAACTGTGGTTCTATGCTTTGCCACTCCGGAAAATATTTCTCGGCGAGACGTCAGCGCCGTGAACAGTTGAAGCGAGACATCATCGACAATCCGCGTGCGTGGGAATGTGCGCCACGGGTGGACGGCGAATCACGCTGAATTACGTGACGTCGTCTTGGAGATCGGCAGAGAGCGAGAAATCCGGGTTTTATTCGACTTTTTGATGGGCTGTGAAGATCGGCGGCAACGTTAGTCATCGCCCATCCGCCAGCCCTGTGCCAGCAACAACCGCGTTCAGCACCCCTTACTGCGTGCCCGTGGCGGGCCATGGTCGCCGCTGGCGCTCCCGTATCATCACCTCATCACCTTCCTGACCATCGGCAGGAGTGTCGCAGCCAGCATGCTTTACCTCCCGGTCCCGGATGTTCCTGATGCCCGAGGTCTCAGGGGCGGTCGATTGATGGTTCGAAACCAAAGGCCGAGAGCAATCAGCATGCTGATCGATACGATAACGAGATAAATTGCACAGGGCGTCATCAGGCTTCTCCGTCTGCTATTCCAACGTTATCTGCAAGCAGCTCAGCGGTGGAAACATGTTTTGACCGGAGAGGCTCCAAGCTGGATTCCTCGTCCACTCCAATCACCTCGTAGTCGGGACCGATGTCCATGCCTCTGCACGACCTCACGGCCTCCGTGAGGCTCATCTTGCCTTTCAGGACCCCGACGACAGACTGGTAATCGAGTCTGCGGAGTGAACCGCCAATCACGGTTATGTAGCGATGGCGCGTTCGTTCGCCGACTTTCTCGTTGACCTCCCATATCTTCGCCACCCTCGGAAGCCGAAATACCAGCTCTTGCCGTGCAGTGCCGATACCTTCGCGACGGTGGTAAAACTGATCGGCTACGCACCAGATGCGCTTGAGGTTGCCGGATAGGTCGATGCCGTCCACGAGGGCAATGCGTGGATGACCGGGATAGGCCACACGCAATTCAGCATATTCATAATCCGGCTCCACCCTCGCCTCCTTTAATCGAAGTCTCCCCGACTTCAGTAGGACTTGCATGCTGTGTTTCAACACTCACACGGCTGCGAGATAATCCGTGTTGACGTGCGAGTTGATAGACGACGCCTTCACTTACTCCTTGCTTGCGGCCAATTGCGGCATAGCTTTCCTTCGATGTGCGCAGGTCGGTCAATACCCGCTGATAGTATGACTCGCGCAACTCGCGCAGTGCTATCTCCAACCTCTTTGCCGTTTCTACAGTCATGTGTCCTCCCTCATGAGTGCTGCGTTGTAGCTCTCTATAAGAGGGGTGCATAGTTCAAACACTTTTCTCGCGATATTGTTTGAGGGCGATTGTTTGGGAGTGGCAGTATGTTTAAACGCGATGCTCAGTATCTGACTTGACGCGGATGCGTTTTGTCACCGGGGGCGGGAAAGGGGTAACCCGGTAACCTGCCGAGCAGCTATCGTGGGTATGGATGCCGGAAACTAGCTGGTGGTGCGATGGCGCAGGATGCAGCGTCATGTTCCGTGTGTGGTCCGGAGTTTGCGGAAGCCCCAGAGATGATCGTCGGGACATCTGACAGAACCGCCGACCGCCAGCCCGCGAAAGTAAACAGAGGTAGATTCATTCCCTATCGCGCCTCGGTAATCGCCTACGGCGCAACCGACAACCGCGACCGGCGGAACTCTCCCATTCAGGGGTCGAGCTGTTGGTCTTTAATACGCGGAGAATGGCTCACAGTTGGCGCTGGAGCTACCAATAGGGCAGAGGTGAACTCATACTCTAGCGGCGGCTCCGCCGCCCCTCCAGCGCCCGCGCCAAGTATCTCTCATAGTGGGGTTGGTGGTAAGAGGAGGTTACTCTGAGTGTGAGAACGAGGACTCTATACAAAGGTCAGAACGAGCAGGAGGATTATAGGGTTTCAGACAGAGGGTTGAACTCTTGGTACTTGGCCAGAGGTCTTCCTACTGGGTTTCGACGGATGGGTTTCATACAAGGGTTTAGAGAAGGGTTCCAGAACCCGCAACCGGAGGAGACGTTAGTCTCCGTAGGTGAGGGAGGCTCTGGTACTTCGTATTTCCTGCAGAGGATGTTACTCAGGGTTTTAAACAAGGGTTTTCATACTGGTTTTCAATAAAGGCTTTATTACTGGGTTTGAACTCCGGAGGGGTTGTTCTTGCTCTTGGTGTTGCCTGTTCTTGATTCTAAGCCTTTAGGATTTATCGCTGCGATTCGTTCGTTCTTATCGAACGAGATAGAACGTACTGATAGCCACCACAAGATAGATTCAACAGATAGAAGCTACAAGATAGAAACAACTGATAGCTTCCTTATTAGGTGCGACAAAAATGGGATGCTTGTATCCCACAGATGGGATGGTACGAGGACATAGGTGGGATACTACCATCCCTTCAATAGGATACTAGCAGGACATAAAAGGGATACTAGCATCCCATAAATGGAATACTCAATTTCGTTCTCGTGTATCGGTCGTGAAATGATCGTGTCATGTTGGGCGGACTCTGGACGCTCTCCGAGCGGTCTTACTATAGTCGCCGTGACTACAGCCCTAGACATCCTTGTTGACCGCGTACTGCTACGCATCGTGCACCTTCCTCTACTTGCAAATCCCCCCCGCCGACCGACCCTGATCTAACAATAATTCCTGAATAATTCTTGCGGCACCTATGGGTTGGGCTCATAGGCAATGTAAGTTGCTGATTCTAACCGAAAGGCCAAATGTTAATTACTTCAAGTTTACTCACTGTCTATCCCTCTAGTGTGCGGAATGTAGATAAACACACGTATTAAGAAGGTAAAGGAGATTCACATGACTAAGGAACAGAGGAAAGACATCGCTCTCTTCGTTGTAGCCCACCCCGAGCTGCCCTACAAGGATATAGCCGCCGCCAAGCGTCTTGGCATTTCTACGATCACCAAGCTCTGCGTCGAGTTCGGTATCCGCCGCCCGCGTGGCAAGAAGGACGAGTACACCATCGCCGCCACCCCGACCGCCCTGCCTGAGGTTCAGTAGGCATGGCGCTATCGACGCTGGTCTGGCGTAGTGGATTCCAGACTATGGTTCCCCATCACATCCTCCGCCGTATCATCGTGGAGTTGCAGCAGCCTACATTGCTCCCTCTGTATATGTGGTTCATCGATGCAATAGCGGCTCATGATAAAGCCGACCAAGGTCAGCAAGAAAAGCTCTGGAACACTTTTTCCTGTCCCGAACATGGCGAGTACCACTGGGAAGCCTTCACCTTCTGCGAAGGGGAGAAGATTCCCGGCCTTGACCATTGCCCAGTCTGTAATAGGGAGAACCCCGTTCTCCGAACCGTCTACTTCGGTAACGTTCTCTGGGGCATGCCGATCAAGTACACCGACATCGCCACCGACTTGGGAATCACCGACCCCAAGGGGTGGAAGAAGGTGCAGCGACAGGTCGAACTGTTAGTGGAGTATAACCTCATCTACCGTAAGCGCAAGTGCGGCCACGACCCCTATCGCTTCTGGGTGATCGACAGTTCCAAGTGGCACTACGATCTGCTGGAACCGATGAAGGGTAAGAAACCCAAGCCTCAGGGGCCAGCCGACGACAGGCCCGAGGATAAGACGACTCCTGCTTTTCCTCCGCCTCCAGCCCCGACCGACAAGCCCAAGGATAAGCCGACTGATGTCCCGGCTATCGACTGGAAAGAAGTAGACCAGAAGTTAGCTGCCGCCGCCGAGTTGGAGGTCGAGGAAGCTGCCGAGAAAGCTGAAAGACTCATTGAGGAGCAATCGGCCAAACCTGCAGCTAAGCCCGCGCCAGCCACTAAAGGGATAACTAAGATGCCAGTACCTCTTAACGAAGCACCTGATGCGTTCAGGTTCGTAGAACTCTGTAATGGGACAATCTATGAGTTGGAAAAGGAGCTAGGTTGGGCTGTCAAGAACCCAGATAGATTCGACCGGGCAAAGACACCCACCGCAGCTCAGTGGGAGCAGCTAAGGGTGTCGAACTTTGGAACGAACGCGGCTGACAACAAGCAGGAGATTGTCGCTCCACAATCCACCGCGCCTAAGGTGGGGGCTGTTGTACCTATGGCTGCGGTGAAGATCACTCCCAAGAAGTCCTCGCCGCCGAGGTCCGAAGTCAGCGACCTGCTGGCTGAAACCTTCTTTGAAGATGTACTCGACAGTAGGAAGGCATTCGCCTCGCGGGTTCCAACATGGTCGATGGTGTTTTTTGAGGAAAAGATGTCGCGGCAGGATGGGCTTCATCTGATCAGGTGCGCGGGCGCATGGGGATGGAAGGAGCATATCCAGAAGCTGAGGAATGACCCAGTGGAGTTCCTGCTGGAGAACAAGCTGGCGATCTACGACGACTACGTTAACAGCGACTTTTTCGACCCGGAAGCCGAGGACACTGGAGAGGCCCCGGCTGGCTGGCATCCCGGCGATGACGAGGGCGATCTCTATGATGAGAACGATCTCTATAGCTAGGAATAACGAGCTAAGCACTCAGAATCACGGCAAGAGCCATCACCCCACGGAACAACCGGAATGTAGGATGATGGCTCCCTGCTTCACCATGACGCGCCGTACCAAGCCGTGCGCTGCCGGGACACGCCTTACCCTGCCATGACACTACACTCGTTTAACTAATCTTCCTGTGACGTGGTGTGTCCACGATACCAAACCTTTGCTTGGCAACCGACCCGCCGGTCCATGTTAGCCAAACCCGCTCTGCATCTTCAAACTGCTTATAACGGTCGTGCCACGACTCAAGTTCCCTGTGCGCTTGCTGCAACATCCGCTCACGGAGCGTCTCATCACTCAGCACATCGACAATGCTGTGGTACTCTCCCGCCACGCCAATTTGGCGATTCTCGCGCACGTTCACGAATGCTCTGACAGGCGTAGGGGTAATCGTTGAATCATCGTCAGGATTGCGGATGACGACCTCTATGGCGCACATCAGAACGGAGGCTTCGTGTGCATGCAGCTTCCGGATGGCATCATCCTTATCCCATGTGAAACACGGACCCACAGGACCCTGCGGGCCATCCTTCTCTACTTGTTCGACAATTGCCTTTGTTGTGAGCTTTCCGTACGTTATCCCGACTCTTTCAAGGTAACGTCCAGCGATGTCTGCCGCGACAGGCAGATATGCACCTTTAGCTTTCTTATAGTGCTTCTCGAACAACGTTGTCATCTTGATCCTTTCAAGGGTTCGGTGAGGCCATGCTCAGCACGACCACACCGATCTCCTCTTTCAACTGGGCTAGCCGAGCCACGCCAAGCCACGCCAAGCCTTACCCCGACATGCCTCGCCGCGACACATCAAACTTAATCGCCTTCGTCGGTAGGCCGGAATGTCCCGAAGGGTCCATTGCATTCAGGACGCCAGTCGCCGACGCCGACCGCGAACCCGGCAACACGGAACAAGTTCAGGACTTCATCGGCGCTGATCGCGTTGGCGTTGAACCGGACTGTGAGCTTGACTCGCCAGTCTTTGAACTGGGCGCGATACCGTATGTCGGGTGCCGAATTGCTGACTCTGACAATGTCCTCCCGCATTTCCGGGACGGAACCTTCAATCGGAACCAATTCTCCATGGGAGATCAGGTGTACCGCCCCACGAATCTCGGTCATCTTGAGATTCTCAACGAAGCGCCCAGCCGACGTAATGGCGCGTTTGAACGCCATGACTGGTATCGCCGGGACACCGTCTGGCATGCGGTAAATGGACTCTTCGAACTCCCGCTCTGGGTCTTTAGGTTCGCGCCCTACGTCCGCTTGACCGAGCATCTTCGCAAGCATTCTCTTCTTGAGGCGGTCCGACCACTTGTGGCTGATGTAAGCAGATTCGCCCACGATGCGGATATCAATCGCTTGCAGATTCATCCGGGGAAGCGAAATTGCCGCCTGTAATTGGTCTGTGCTCTTTGCTGCTTTAGCCATGTTCCTGTCCTTTCCGACTCGGGGTGTGCTCCGCATCAGCTCGTGAAGCTGTTACCGGGCCTTCGCTTCCCCATTCTTACGACGAATCAAAGTCACGAGTCAATGCGAAGAATGTACCGGAGACGCTACCTCAGGATGTATTTGAACCTACCTTGCAGTGTATGGCGGAAGGCGCATGTTTAGCGGGGATGAACGAAACTACACCATTAACTTCAGAACTCTATTCGCTACTATAGACCGGAGTGAGTGGGCCTTAGAGTTGTTTGGGTCAATGGGCACGCGGGCTGCGGATACATCAATGTAAACAATTATATTTTCTTATGATTTCTGACGTTTGATATAGCCGTGAATTCAATCTCCCATCGGTCTCTGTGGCTGTGGACCGGACATCGGGTAAGGAGAACGCCCCGTGGAACGTGTTGAGATTGGGGGCCGGTGTAGGTGCACGCACAACTGCGTTCCCGGTCTTCTTTAATACTTATAGGAGCTTACTTACTAAGTTGTTTATCGCGCTGTCCTGAGGGATTGGAGAATTCTCGAAGAAAGATAATCTAGCTCTCAAACTTAGAACTCTTAGGTCGCCCGAGTACTACGCACCATGGAATTCAACAATGGTATCCATGGTGACAATTCAGTGTCTGGCTTCAACGAGCCAGATGAGTGCGCTCTCTTTGAAGATCAAGAGATCGCGGCAGAAACCCAAGCAATTGGGATAACAACGATAGTGACGGCCTCTGAGATGGGGCGCAAGGGCGGCTCTTCGCGTTCCTTGGGCAAGCGCCTCGCTGCGCAGGTCAATGGGAAGCTCGGGGGAAGGCCGAAGAAGACTGCTGATGTGCTACCCTCGCGGGATGTTCCATCGGCTGCCGACATCTTCATTAACAAGAAGCTGTGGAGCACGTATTCGCCGGAAGGAATGGCGCAGTATAAAGAAGATGTCTTTGCCTACTACAGGCAGGTGGGATTCCCGTACTATCGCCTGACCACCGGGGCTAAAGAGGATGAGTACAAAAAGCTGAAAGCGTTCGACTACATTAAGGTTATCGACGGTGATGTCGTCAGGCAGACGATGCACGGGCTTGCGTTGGCGTGGAACTACCACCCGCATTCGTGGTCTGTACGTTGCGGCGAGATGCTGACGCCTACAGAGGTCTTCCGGAATGACGAGCTTCTCCGTCGAGCCATCGAGAAGCGCATTACCTACGGAGATAACATTTCTGACAGCGCCATGCGGAAAGCACTTCGGTCGTTTTCCGGTACACAATCGGTTTCGAACTTCAGACCGACCGCCGCTGCCGCCATTTTCCATCATCTCTTGCCCGAAACGGGCGGAACTGTCTACGACCCGAGTGCCGGGTTCGGCGGTAGGTTGCTTGGAGCGATGATCTGTGACCGCGTTCATGGCTATATCGGCACCGACCCCAGTACGGCATCAATGTACGGGTGTCAGCAGATGGCGCACGAACTCAACTACCGGAAGATTCCGATTCAATTGGTCAACTCTGGCTCGGAGAATTTCCGTCCCGACCCAGAGTCCATCGACCTTGCCTTCACATCGCCGCCGTACTTTTCGACGGAGCAGTATAGTGACGAACCAACGCAGTCGTTTTCAAAGTTTTCCAGCCGGGAAGAGTGGATGAACGATTTCATGCGGCGGACTCTTGAGAACTGCCACGTCGGATTGAAACCGACCGGGCTGCTGGCCATCAATATCGCGAATGTGAAGTCATACCCGAGGCTGGAAGATGACTTCGTGTCCATGGTAACCGCTAACGGATGGCAGCAGGTGCGAACTCTGCGGCTGGCTTTATCCATGATGATGGGGACAAGGCAAGCAGGTGGGGACAAGTTCAAGTACGAGCCTATCTTCGTTTTCCGGAAGGCGCTCTGATCAAGGATGCCGGGCCGGCGGCAAGAGGCGGGGCACGCAGTGCCCCGTAGCTCCTAACACTGCACGTCCTCAATCAACGGAATCTCGGGGTCGGTGAGCGTGCCCTTCTCGGTCAGAAGGCGAGCAACCATCTCGATGTACGCACGGTGCTTCCTCGCCACCCGGCGTGCCTTGCGAACGTACTTGTTGAACTCCGGCCTCCACTCCGACTTCATTACACGGACCGCCTTCATCCATTCCTTGCGGTAGCTGACATAATTGCCTTTGGCATCGTAGTAGCCAGCCACAACCTGATGGGCAAACCAAATGTCGCAAGGCTCGGTCTTCTTCGTGACGTGGTTAAGCATCGTGTCCCGCACCCCGGTCTTCTTTGACCAAGCCTTGGACTTTTCGTATTTGACCTTTTCCTTCATCATCTTCTCGACCTTGGCGTAGTCGCTGCCGTGCCCATACTGACTGCGGTATCCGAACTCCAACTCAGCGGCACGACCAAGCAACAAGCGGATGATCGTACCTTTCCAGTCAAAGCACACCTTGAGGTCAAACTCAGGCTTAACTTGGCCAAGGTAGCGGTAGGACGGCAGGATGGTCGCTTCCTTAATCTTGCTGCCCATGAGGCGTTCGCCAAGAACGTGACCCGCTTCATGGATGGCGGTAATAAATTTCTGCGCCTGTTCCCATTGAATGGAAGCCATCACTGTCCGCTCCCTTCAATTTGCATAATCGGAGACTGGAAATACTGCACGCCTTGAAGCAAGGGCTCACCTTTCTTTTTTCTTTGAATTCCGCGCTCCAAGGGTGCGGACGCTATCCCTGTACGTAGGATTTCTAGTTCATCGTTTGTGGATTGTTGCGGCTGATCACAAGTACGCCGATGTTGACCAGACCCGACTTAGTCCGGAACTGCATAGGCTGCTTGTTGAAGTCGATGCCGTCTACCAGTCCATCCAGCGCGGAGTTGGCGTACTGATGCTCGTGCAGCATTCGCCCCTGCTTCTGCTCATCTTCGAGCGCCACTTTCGCGATGCGGAGGTACTCATCCGTGTAATCGCAAAGCGGAACCATGAACAGGAACGTGTTCTCGGCCTCGTCATCTGCCTTCACAACCGCCCAAATCTCATGGTGCTGGTACGAGATTCGTCGTGCCGCCACGAAGCGTCCACGAAGGTAGCCGTCGCTCGTGCGTTCAAGCCAGCCGCTCTGGACGAGACCATCCAGCGTCCGCTTCATCGAGGACTCGGAGATGATCTGCGTGTCCCCAGTGGCGCGAACCATCACTCGGGCTTGCTCAAGGATTTGTTCGTATGTCTTCGGCTGGTCGATAGGACTTATCGCAACGACGTACCATGCAACCATCCAATCTAAGCTGGTGTATTTCCCGCAGTGCTTCATTGTGCCTCTCCTTTTACCTGTCTGGTTATGGTCATGAGTTCGACCTACTGTTAGCTGGTCTTCGCTTGTTCCGGCTGGGGTACCTTCCCGGCTGTCATCGCTAGGCGGCATCGCCAATGCTGGACACAGGTGAGCTGTTTAAGCTTTCGCAAACGCTGTCAGCTTCTTGCCGCGTGCCGTAATATCCGTATGGCTCCTTGTCCCCATCGCGTGCAACCGCGTAGTGGACTCCCGCAGTGTCCGTCTTTTTCTTTTCCTTCACCCGATAACCTCGTGTAGCCTTTTTGCCAACTGCCAGAGTTCCTTGTGGGTCGGTGGTCTGTGTCGGCGTCCGCTCTACGAGCAGCTTGCGAATCCCACGCATCTCCGTCGTCACAGCTACCGGAAGCCTGTCGCCGTATTGCTCCATCTTGTCCATCAAATGGGTCAGCACATCCCTCCAGCAAACTTGTTCTGGGCCAGGACCGGGCGCGATGCTCGGAACGGGGACGTTCGCATCCTGTAGAAGATCAAGTGCGCCGGGGAACTTACCGCCGAACCCCCCTTCAATGATTGCCTTCGCCAAGTCAATTGCAGAGGCTGCAAGCTGCTCTGATATGGCACCCGGTGCTGGTCGAATCAGGCGCGAATGAGCAACGTCGCCACGGACTGATGCGCTCCCAGCCGAGTCGGTGGGGTTGTCGGTCTCGTCCTCATTAAGGGAGGAGGCAGTGTGAGAAACAGAGCCGCCTTCGGCTACCTGCCGCGACTCTTCCACGGTGCCCGGCTCAGGCGTCAAATCACCGCATTCAATCGGCGGCTGCGGTTCGTGACTATCCTGTACATGTTCCGTGCTATCTTCGTCGTTCGACTCGCGGGCTGCCGTTGCTGGGGAAACCCGGCTGGCAAGTGCGGACTTGAAACGCTCCTGAAACGTCGCACCAGTGGCTGCTTTGGCAAGTTTTGTTGCCTCGCCCTTCAGGTATCCCTGAGCCAGAAGAGCTTGTACAACTTGCTGCTCCTCGGGCGTGAGCAGTGGAGGTGGCACATTTCCGCGCAGCTTCGCTAGCCTTCTCTGCACGCTGCGCAGGGAGAGTGAAAGATTTATTCGCTCTCGGAATGTTTCAAACCAGTCCGTCCACGTAGGAACGTCTTCAAGATCGGTGAGTGCGGGAGTCACAAACCCTTCGGCCACGACGAGTGCGTGCAACTCTCCGCGCTTGGACAGCACGCGCTGCATGCGGTCGAGCATTGGAATCAACTCGGTGTCAAGCCTGTCCTGCAACCTACGGTGTTCCGCCAGAAGCTGTGTAGTCAGGTCTTCAATACTGGTATTGAGCGCCCTGTACTCGGTCTGAAGGTTCGCGACATCTGTCGCGAACCCTGCTGGAGATGCCGAACCCTCTACGAGACTTGCTGATCTGGACTCATCTCTTGTTTGTTGGAGCGCGTGATCTGCATCGCAGGTGTGCTCCTGCTTCTGACCAGCGATATTCGAGTTTGCTTCCGGTACCTCGCTGACGGACTCATTCATTTCTACGGTCATCTGATTTCGCCTCTCTGTCGTACAGGCACACTTGGAGCGTCCGTGGGTGGCGGTGCCTATCACCCGCCCCGGTGGGAGCCTCATGGCTCGTTACACAGCTTGTTTCGCGTTAGTTCAGGGGAGGTTAAATACCACCAGAGGTGTGATTGCTTACTAGATCATTCGCATGGAGACGTGGTGGTGAGTGCGGCTCATGCACTGCCACCCATGCCGAATTCTCCCGTGAGCCCGTCAAGCCTACCTTCGGCGTTAATGCGGGCGAGAAGCTTCGGCGTTCCTTCAGTTCGAATCACTGAAACTTCGAAGATGTCCCCGCGCACAGGGCCCGTTGGCTGGGGGACTTGTTCCAGAGCATCTATGACGTGCCTCGCCACGTAAATCGCGTCATCTTCATCGCTCTGACCTTCGAGCATGTCATCATCGAACGGCAGGTCGAGGTAACCGCCGATTGGCTCCGAAATAATCCTGACCGACCGCTTCTCAATGTTCACATCGATATTGATCGTTCCCGGCTTGCGCGGCTTGATAGGATGGCCGGGATAGCTGCGCTCACTCCATTCCACCGGGGACATGACAGAATCCTCGGGTTCGGCTTTTCCGTCGAGGGCTTTGGCGATTAAGCTCATCTCCATACGGGCGAAGGCAATGTAGACAGCATGAAGCTCTTCCGGAACAAGGGACTTGTCGAGCATCATGCTCCAATCGGGATTGCGTAAGAGACAGCCCAAAGGAAGGTACCCTGCAAGCACCCGGCGCGTCACCACCGCCTCCCGTTCGTCGGCAGGGATGCTTCTTCCCACAATCGTCCAGCCGATAGACCCTTCAGCGTCCTGCTTTGGGTTTGCCAGACAGAGATGATGATGCGTTGTGTCCACCGTATACTTCGTCAGCATCTTGAGGCCGCGCTCAATTAGCCTGTCTTTCCTTCGGTTGTTGGCAGCGAACTCGCTGAGCTTGCTGCTCAGCTCTTGTAGCGAGAAGCGCCCACAGCATTTCTTGTACTTCGCAGCCGACCCGCACCCGCATAACTCGTTACGTGATTGCATCTTGTATTCCTCCGGTCTGAATTTTGTGCGTATTGCTATTTGGGGTCTTTCAAATTGCCAATCTTGATCACGCGCCTCGGCGCACCTGCAATGCCGTTGGTCGGATTGCCCTTCTTGCATGGCTTCATCCATATCCTGCCGTAGGTTCTGCCGAGGACGGGCTTGTGGCCGAACAATGGAGCCTCGTACCTGAAGTTCGCGTAGTGTCCCCTGACGAGGTACAGCCCCGGAGAGGCGTGGCCCTCCTGACTTCCTCGGTGTGCCCCCGACCTAACCAATTTCAAAAAGGGTTCGAACTTGATGATCGTGGGGTCGGACTTCATTGAGCGGCCATTCTTCTTTCTAAGATTTTTATGCTCCCTTTGATTGATCAGGGTCTGAGTGGGAACATCTTCTCTGTCCCAATTGAGAAGCTCGATGCAGGTGCGTACGACCTCGGCACTACGTTCGGCGCTCTTCAGATTTGCACCCTGTAAGTCGTGGTTGAACGCATATCCGCTGAACAGGTCGTCATCGTCTATCAGAATCTCGAATGCGTTGGGGAGGAACTCGATCATGCCCTCCACTCGCACGCTGTCAAACATTGACGTGCAAATGTACTTGCGGTTTTCCTTGTCCCAGCGCACCAGATAGCCGTTGCGTTGTTGCTCACTGTGCCTGTGCTCAAGGCAAAAGCTGTACCACGGGGGCCCCGACGGCGCACTACCTGCAATCTTGACAAGAGCGTTGCGCTTTTCGACTGCTTCAGCATTGCGCTTCACCGCTACCGGACTGTCACTTTCGATCATGGTTGGGAACAGAGCTGCATAAACGTTGTAAACTTCGTAGCGTGGGCACTCGTCATCGAGCAGCGCCAACTGGTGCTGCAGGTCGGCGGACTCAGCGTTGACTTTCGGACTGCGGTCGTCGCCGAATGTCTTCAGCTCTTCGCCCCGCTCCTGCATCAGTTGAATTTCATCGATGAACATTTCAGCCTTCCTTTGCGCTAGATGTTTAGTTCGCTATTTCCACAGGCCACGCTCCACTCCCCGGTGGCCAACTTAGCTACCGCCCTGCCCAAAGCCTCCTCGAAGGGCTCCTGCGATGGCCTGTCTGTTTTCCACCCGCCTTGTCACCAGCACCTTTGCACCGTTGGCAATGCCCCTGACGAGGTAATCAGGTGGCTGGTACAGCGTGTCGCCGACACCCTGAACGCAACCAGACTGGATGTCCGCACGTCCGGCTTCTTTGTGCTTTTCAATGGCGTCCTTCAACGCTGCAGTGAATCCTTCCGTACAGCCATAAAGCGGATACGAGTACACGCCGTTGTCGGAACAGCGCAGGAATACGATGTACTTCTCTTCGGGCCTGCCGGGCATTGCGTCGAGCTGTCTGAGCAGTTGTCGTTCACATGTCTCGACAGACTTTCCGAAGGGCACGCTGCGAAGCACCCGCGCCTCCTGCTCGGCTCGAAATGCCTGTTTTCTTGCTATGCGCTCTCTTTCTTTTCGTTCTCTGCTCATTTCAATGACGCTCCTTTCACCCGACATCGGTACTACGGCATGTGAAGCTCCGGGACCTCCGTGGTCACGGTCAATCGCAAAAATCAGTTGCGAATGGAAGAGCTACTCCCTTTGAAGTGGGCGAAGAAATCGTTCACCTGTCTGCGCACCAGCTCTTTGCCATGGTCGGTTTCAATTCCGCCCTCTCCGGCCATCCGGCGCACCAACGCTTCCTTATCGCCAGCGTCTACACGCTGTGCGCACTCCGGGCATGCCGCCCACCCGGCGACGGAGATGCGCCCTGAGAACATGACGAAGTCCTCAGCGTCATACATCCGAATTGCACGCTGGCTACAGCAGAAGTCGCATTCGGCGACGGCGGGCTTTTCTTGAATCCTCGCGTGAGAGATCAACTCTGCGATCAGTTCCGGCGTCACGCGGACAACCTGCACAGGGCCAGAGACCGGAGGACGCTGGAAGTATTCGTGCTGCTCTTGCGCATACCGACCAATCTTTATTCCGGATGTTGCGGGAGGTGCGCAAATGGGGTAGACAAAGCGCAGTGTCTGCGCTTCCTGTTCGCACGTCGCGAAGACAAGCCAAAGGTCCTCGCCGGGCTTTCTCTTCTCCCACTCCCCGAGCATGAGCGCGGCTTCGGTTTCTTCGAAACTGGTCGGAAAATAGCTGACTGTCTCTCGCTGAGCATCTTTGTATGCCATTATTTCTCCTTCTAGCGTTGCTGCTGGCTCCGCTTCTCCGAGGGGAGCGGACACGTTCCCTGTTTTCTTGCCACTCTCCAAAACCGGAGTGACGCTTATTCCGGCTGCTATCAAACCGAATCTGATCGCAGCTCGTCTGACCACCACGTTTGCGAACTAGCCGTCAGACACACGTATCCTGTTGGCGTGCAAGCACGCTCTGAGTCGTCAAAGTTGTTTCTGTTTACCCGGCCTGTTTACCGTCCGCTGCTGATGTAGGCGTCAGCTCGGACGGGCTCCAAGGTTGCATCACGGCTGCGGCTTCCAGTAACCGCGCAAAGTAGGGCTGTGCTTGTGCGGTCGGCGAGAGTCTGTACCTGTAGCCTCCGTATACTTCGAGACGCTCCAATATGCCGAGCTTGAAGAAGTTGAACAACAGATGCCGAACCGTGGAGCCGGGTAGCTGAGTCGTGTGCGCGACCGCATTACAGTCGGACCACTGCAAAGGTGAGGCTATGAAGACATCCATTGCCTTCACCTGCTCCGTTGATATTTTCTTTCCGGTCATACCGTACCTCGCCTTGCCTTGTCGCTCTGCTTTTGGCTCCGAGCTTTCGCAGTCGGCTCTATGCAGGGCTTGTTTTCTGCAACGAAACCAATCTTAGGTGTGTGTGATTAGTGCCGCCAATTCTCTAAATAAACGCTGGGACAAAAGCGGAGTAAGTCGGTGTAAACTCGGAGTATTCCATTCGAGGATTGCGTCTGTGTACATCGGTAAGGAAGACATAGTCTCAGCGCAGGAGTGCCGAGACTTCTTGATGGCGGTCGCGAATGATCGGCCAAGTGTGATGACAAAGTATCGGGACTGGCATCCCAAACTCATTTTGTCGGGTGACGATAGACGCCTCGCTCGTGCTTATGAAGTGCTGAGTGGGTATCTCTGGTCAAATGAAAGGCTTCCGCTAAGCTCACCGCCTAAGGATTTGATCGGCTTCCACGTAATGATGTTCAGATTTAGACTCCGTGTGATATGGCTCCGCGCTACAGCATCTATCCAAGAGGACCCAGAAGCTGCGGTTATGCGCCTCATCATGGAGTTGCGTGATTTCCAAAGCAGCCGTCGTCGAAACAGGGACGAGAGGGAAGCCGACCCGAACATAATGGCTTGGTACCGCAAGTCGTGGCAAGCTCTGGACTGGCTTCAGAGAAACACAGACAAGCTTAGGCGATGCGAAATTGCAGACTGCAAAATTCTCCCGTATTTCATCGTGTCACCTACGCACAAGAAATACTGTTCTGACACCTGTAAGGAACTTGCCGAGATTGCAAGGGTCGATGAGCGGGTTAAAGCCCAAGCAGAAGGTCGTAAGACCGCGACTGCGAAACGCCGCATCAGTCCCCAAGGTGCAAAGAATATTGCTGAGGCTCAGAAGGCGCGATGGGCGAGGCGCAAGAAGGCCGCCAAAGCTGGAGAATAGCCTCGTCCAGCGGCCCACAACGTTAACCTCGCCTCTTCCTGTCGCTCTGCCCTCGGACGCTGAAAAATGACTTACCACTTTAGAAATAAAAGGACGACAACATCCTAGCGAAGCTAGGTGGCCGCAGTACCACACTGCATGCCCGACGATCTAATAATCAAATACCTATCCGCCCTCACCCGTTACTTATCCTTACCCGAGACCGCTGAGCTACTGGGTGTCTCCTCTGATACTGTTGCTAGGCGCGTCAAAGACGGCGTCATCGGTTACCGCCGCGACGGCAAACGCATCCTATTTTCTCCCAGCCACGTTATTGACTATATCTCGGCCCGCACCTATATACCCCCAGCATAATCCGCATATCGAAGCGCAAGTTTCTAGGGAAAGGAATAGGGCTGGCCACCGCGCCAGCCCCAAGTTCAACCACCCAATCCTTCATGCGAAGGCAGCCAGAGTGGAGTTGTTGATCTGTTCCTGCGATGCCTCGTCCGCCGCATCGGAGACGCCCAGATAGACCAGAGTCACGTCGAGCTTAGTGTGCCCGAGGTAGGACTGGATTTTGCGGACGCTGACCCCGCTCTCATGGAGTTGGGTGGCGAAGGTCTTGCGCCAGCGATGTAGCTCAAAGCCGTTTAATCCAGCCCGCTTCGCGACGATCTTCCCCTTCCGGAGAAAGTGTCCCTCCACCCCACCTTCCGTGTTCGGGAAGAGAAGATCACGCTCCCCCTTCTCCTTGCAGTACACCTCAAGCTGGTGCATGAAGGCTGATGGTAAAGGTATCTTGCGTCCTAAAGATGCTCTACCCTTCTTCCCCTTCAGGCGGAATGACCTGTCCCGCTTCGAACGAATCCACAGAACGCCATCCGCGAATAGGAGATCACGCACCTCCATATTGGCGATCTCTCCTTCCCGCCCTCCGGAAAACAGAAAGAATTTGTAGACGAGGGCTTCCTGCACACTGCAAGCAGTAAAAAACGCTCGGAGTTCCTCCACGGTGTAGGGGCAGCATTCCTTTTCCGCGTAGCTCATTTGGGACAAGACTTTCTTTCCCGACATGTTTTTGTTGTCAAGCATCAGACCACTCGCCGTGGCCATAACGTTGTGGGCGTGGCGGTCGCCGATAGGCTTGCCGTTCTTTTTCTTGCATTCCCGCAAGAACTTCCGATAGTCCTTGAAGAACTGCTCGTCCACAGCAGCGAGAGGAGTATCGCCCCCGAACTGGATAAGAAAGCTCAGGCGATTCTTGTACGCCTTCAGGCTGTTAGTGGAGAACCCGTACCCATCCTGCCCGCAGCGATCTTCGCACTCTTCCAGATATTTTTTGACAGCATCCTGAACCGTAGGAACTGGAACATCCGGGGCGTCCAAGGTATCCGGCTCAGGCTCCGGTGCCTCCTTACCCTCCACAATCCGGGTCAGGAGTCCGGCTTTTCTCCGCTGGAGTTCGACTTTGGCGACATCAGCCGACCTGCCCACGTTCAAAAGACGCTTGCGGGCTTTGCCGTTGGCATTTTCGCCCTCGTACCACATGATGACAAAGCTTGAGCCTTCCGGCAGGTTCTTAGGGCGCTCCGGTGCGGGACGGTACTTCCAGCTACCGCTCACTTTGGAATAGACATAAAGGGATACTCTTCGATTCTTGGTCATGCACAGCCTCCGTTGGTTAATACCGAGGCGGCTTACATGCGGAACACTAAATTTTCGAAAGTAGTAGGAAGTTTAGTAGGAAGGGGATGTGCAGAGTATAAGTTATTGATTCTAAAGATATGGCGGAGAGAGGGGGATTCGAACCCCCGGTACAGCTTTTGACCGTACAACGGTTTAGCAAACCGCCGCCTTCAGCCACTCGGCCATCTCTCCGCAATACTGGCTGCATTGATTATAGCGGAAGCATTTCTGTTTCGCATATCGGCCCGGAAATTCCTCTTAAATTCTTTTCCCTGGCGTCGCAGCCCCTTCTTTTCTTGACCGATACCCCGGCCCTCTCCGGAATACCGCGGGGTTCGAAATCAAACTCGACCGCTGCTCTGCTTCCAGCCAGGCCCGGGTGACCCTATTTACCGTGATGGGGGTCACAGACGGACGGTCACGCAGGATGGAAAATCTGCGCGGTCGTATTCGCAATGGTGTTTGACCGCGGCTGCCATCGCTGCGCAACAGGTCGTATATATAAAGGACCGTCATGAATATCGCTGATTCCTCCGGTACACGCAGGGGACCGCTGCTCGCTCGCTTCTTTTCCACATTCGTTCCCCAGCCAAGTGAAGCGCCGCGACTGGATCGCGGCTGGATCATCGCCAATCACAAACTGGTTTCCTTTCACGCGGCGTTCCTTACCTCTCTGCTCAGTATTTCTGCGAGCGTGGCATCGAGGTTCGATGTCATCCGCCAGATGTTTTTAAGCGTTGAGGTCGTGATCTCCTGCTTGATGTGGTATGCGGCCTGGCATTGCAATATTGCGATTCATGAGATTGGGCACTACCTTGCGGCGGTCAAGACCAACAATCTTCGTCCCGAGCTTGCAGCCCGTGCTCAACAAAAGATGAGTCAGGGCGCGCTTGGCCGCTGGCTCTGGTATCTCGAAATGTTCGCCGAGATCCCTTACGGAGCCTTCGAGGGGGTGAATAAAGAGGGAGGGAACTACCATCCCGCCGTCAAAACGCAGAATCTGGCGGTCTCCGCCGCGGGGCCTGCGGCCAGCAAGGTGCTTAGCCAGTTCTGTTTTCTGCCGGGAATCGTTTTGATCCTGCTCGGTCTCAAGATCTCCGCGCCCGCAGCCATTTATGCGGGCAGGCTGCTATTCACGATCGGCGTAGTTGCCCTGTTCGACTTCCTGATTGCAGACGCAGGAAAGTACAAAGCTTTCCAGGAGCGGCAGCAGGAAGCAGCGGCAAAAGCGGCCGAGGTGAGAGCCGCCGAACCGGGTCAGGCATCGCTGGAGGAGCGCACCGGAAAACCCTCTGAGCTGCGGCGCAAGCTCAGGCTGCATCGCCTTCAGGAGCTGAAGCTCCCGGACGGCAAGATTGTCTTCGCTCCCTGGGAGTTCCGGAACTCCATCATGGGTGGGCGCCACACGGAAGAGATGGGAGGCAATCTGAGCTTCCAGGAGTTCATGTTCCTGCCGCTCACCGCGCACGACTACATCGAGGCCCAACGCGTTACCAACCTTCTGCAAAACCGTGCGATTCAGATCATCCAGGACACCGAAGGACTGAACTTTGTCGGCATCGGTCTGGAAGGAGGAATCGTAGCGTCCTACGCGAGAGAGAAGGACGACATACTCCCGGAGGAGCGGGCCTTGAAGGTCGCGGTGCAGGCCATCCAGGAATGCGGCTTCGTTCCCGACCGCGATGTTTGCCTGGCCATTGATCCGGCCGCCAGCGAGCTCAGCAACGCCTATCGCGAAAAGACCGGCGAAACAGGCTCGGTGGGCCAGTACCTGTTCTGGAGGGCAGAAGATCCCAAGGTTTTGACCACCGATGAGATGGTCGATCTCTACATTCGCTGGGTCCGGAAATATCCGATTGTCTCCATCGAAGACGGTTTTGCAGAAGACGATTACGAGGGCTGGAAGAAACTCATGGCCGCCCTGGACAAAGACATTCTGATCATCGGCGACGATCTGGTTACGACCAAGGACACCACCATTCGCCGCTGTGCCGAGCAAGGCCTGATTAACACTGCGCTCATCAAGGCCAACCAGATTGGGACGCTGAGCGAAACGCTGCTGGCCACCCGTACTGCCAAAGAGATGGGGCTCGCGTTGGTCGTATCTCATCGCTCCAAATCGCCCAACGAGGTGATGGAAGCCGACATCAGCTTCGGGGTGGGTGCGCTGGGGCTGAAGTGCGGCGGCGGCGCCAACACGGAGCGCCTGGTGAAGTACGGCAGGATCGTCGAACTGATGGAATTGGCGAAGAAGAATATCCGGATCACGCGGAAGCTGGATCCCGATAGCCTCATCGTCGATATTTCCGCTCACGAAGAACCTACCAACGCCGGCATCCCCACGGTAGGCGTTGTGGTGATGCTCGACAACGGGATGAAATTCACCGCCGCCACACCGCTCGGCACCTCGGCTGGGTCGGATGAGGCCATTCACCTGGTCGACAGCATCGTCGAGGCCAACCCACTCACGCGGAAATATCCGAGCTATTTCACGTTCAACGAGAAGGAGAAGACGTACCGCTTTGCGCCCGGCCTCAAGGCGGATGCGATCGCCAGGGAGAACAGCGAACTGGCGGACCTTTGGATGCGCAGCAAGAGGTACGGGGGCAAGGGCTGCCTCAACGCGGTGGATAACGTTACGCAGGTCATCGCGCCGCGTTTCCTGGGAGAAAAGATCTCCGCGCTGGGGACGCTGGCCGACATCGACCGGGAGCTGTTAACGCTCGAACTGGATCTGGCCGTGAAGCGGGGAAAGATTGCCCCGGACGCCTCGGCGGAGGAGAAAATCCAGATCATGCAACGCAAAGCCAACCTGGGCATGAACGCGGTGCTTTCCATTTCGCTCGCCTTCGGACGCTTGATCTCCGCAAGGGAGGGAGTGGAACTTCCCGATGTGCTGCGGGAGATGGAACCGTTGATCGACCGCGATGCTCTGTACGGGGTGGGAGCGGCGAGGCCGGCAGGAGCCACTGCCGCCAAGGCTGGCTCGGCGCGGGCTTAAAGAATAAAGCGAACGGCCGGCACTCTACATTCCGGGCCGTTCGCAACGCAAGTCTATCGATCATCCGGACGCGGCAACGGGATGTTTTCCTCTTCGCAGATTTTTTCCAGCTGGCGAATGGACCAGCATGCCTTGAAATCGTAGAAGACCCGGTAAGGCTGCTGGAGAAGTTGCAGCACATGCACCGACTGCGGATCGCTCCACTCAGGCAGGGAGTCGATTGCCTGCTGCAGCGGCATGCCGCTCAGCTTCAGCGTGATCAGAGACCACTGCAGTTGGGCCGCATGCACGGCAATCTCTTCGAGCCCGTTCATCAGAATCTGTTTGCGGGCCAGCAGAACCTTCCGCTCGCCCACGTTGTGCAGCACCTGCATGTATTTTTCGAACAGAACCCATTCGTTCACCAACAGCCCGATTTCCGCCGGGGTAAGCGCCCGCCAGAAGGCAATCGGATAGCGCGCGCTCAAAAAACGTCCGAGCATGAACGCACCCGCCTCGTAACCGGAGATGCGATCGCGGAAGCACCTTGCCAGCGCCCGCTTGAAGAAGCGGATCTTGCGCTCCGGAGTCAGCATTTCGAAGACGTTGCTCTGGCCCAGGTGGTCGCCGATATCGCTTTTGAGAACCTCGTCCATATAAAGTGCTTCGTGGTTGTCGAACCAGCCGTTCACCAGCTGGCGCGCCTGTTCGGTTTCTCCTCGCAACTCAAAATTGACCAGCCGGAGAACTTCGCTGAGCGTGGAGGTCTGGTCGAACTCGATGCCGCGATTCAATTGCTGATAGTAGCGGAACGCGTAGGCAATCGAGGCAAAGCTCTTCCGTTCGTCTTCATCCAGATCGAGAGGCTCTCCCTTCATATAGCGCAGGAGCCTGCCCGGCTTGAACCTCGCCGCGCCCTCATAGATCGCCCCGTGACGCGAGGAGAGCGTGATCCAATCTCCCTCCCTGACTGCCTGCCCATCGGAATTCACCATGCCGCCCTCGGGCTGCAACTGCACCCCGTTTTTTTCAAGGCTGAGCAGCGCGGGAATTCCCAGGCTCTGGCAGATCGTGACTACGTGCACCGCGGCCGAGGTCATGCTGATGATTGCGTCCATCTCCCGCATGACCGCGGAGTCGGTGGGCAAAAACGTTTGCTTGCAGAGGCACACTTTCTCGCCGTTTCCCTTCGCCGTCAAGGCTGCGCCGGAGCTGAAATACACCCGCGCGGACATGGCGGTTCGCGGCAGCACCGAGACGCCGGAACAGAAGAATTTGAGAGCTTTGAACTCCTCTACCTCGATGGTGTCGCTGGTCAGCTGCTTCAGGTGGTAAGGCCGGATGAGTTGGGTGACGCGCTGCCGCGAGATGGTACCCGCCTTGTGCATGTCCACCGTGGAGATGAGTGCAGCCCGGCCCGCCATGCCCGTCTGATTCAGTTGAAGCAGCGCAAACAGCTGATGCCGTGTGGTGGCCTCGACGGCAAACTCGATGGTCACCGGAGACTCGAATTCCCTTTCCAGATCTTCCAGCGAAGGGACAAAATGATGCACAGCGGGGAACACATCCTTAATCGCATCCCTGTTTTCAAAGACCGATGACTCGCTCTCCGCCGTTCCCGTCATCATCTCCTCGCCAAACAGGTTGCGGGCGGTCTGCAACTCGATCCCCAATCCGGTTTGCGTGTGGCGGCTGTTCAGCACTCCGACGTAGGCCGTGTCATGCCGGACCGTGCAGATCATCTTCTGCAAAATAAGACTGGGATAGTGTTCCGCTCCCCGGCATAGCGTCAGCACCAGTTCGAGGTTTTCTTCAAAATGCTTGTACGCCTGCCTGGCTAAAAAGGCGGCTTGATGAAACGGGTCCTCGATCAGCCTGCGATCTGTTTTCCGGATCGCGCCGCATAAAATATCGCTCAACCGCATAACTTCATCATGAGGAAGATCGGAGCGGATGCCGTTCGCAACCGCTGCGTACTCCTCGCGGCCCAGACAGCGGCAGAGGTTTCTCAAATTGTTCAGAAACATCTTGTGCGCCGCCACTGTGCCATACATCATTTCCAGGCATGGCAGCGAACTCTCCGTCACCCCGACGTTGAGGTAGGTGTCCAGCAGCCCTGGAATGTAGTGCGCGGTGGCACAGCGGATTGCAAAAACGAGAGGCGCCTTGCAATCGTCCAGGCTCTGCATGGTGAGGACTTCGAGCTGCTTGATTGCGTCGGCCAGATGCTCTTCGAGGTGCTGCTCCCGCTCCGCGTAAGCCTCCGTGGTAAGCACGGTGAAGTCCGGCACCGGATAACCCAGCTGGCTCAGCTTCAGGAGGATGAATGCTTTCTGGCTGATCTCCTGCTCCGAGTGGGGTTCGCAGCTGGTGGATGGAACCACAAACCTGCTTTCGGCTGGGTGCACCGGATAGGCCCCTCGCAAGGAGTATTCCTGATCCGCGCATGACAGCTGATTCACCGCATCCGGGTCGCCCTGGCGGGCATTCAGAATCAGCGAAAGATGTTTCTTCGCCTGCTCGAAATCCTGGTTGCACAGGGCGGGAATGTCGGCGTCGCTGATCGCGATGGTGCCCGTGGTGCCGTCATCGAACTCGAAGTCAACGCTGGGCGGCAGATATCCGGGGCAGTTCGAAGTGGCTTCTCGCTTGAACGAATGAAGGGCACGCCTGGACGCAAGACTGCGCTGGTTGAAATAGTTTCCACGTATGCCGAAGTTGCGAATTTCAACTCCCGTCAACAGTGCCATAGGGCGACACGGTGACTCGCATCCTACTTTTTGTCTGTGCCTGGAATCACGGGACGGCGTGATAAGTGCTTCCCTGCGCGCCTGCCGCCGGAATTGTCCGCCTCGGTTGAAAGGATGCATCGCTACGCCTGAGCCGCTCGATTTTCATCGGATTGTAATCAAACATTTTTCCGGCAGCGCGGCGTGGCCGGGCTCCGTTGACAGGCGGCACGGCAACGGGCACACTTAGCGCATCCCGGCGGAAAGATGCGGGCAGACCCGGTAGATCGGTAGATCGCAATGCATGCGAACGCGACCAGGATTTCCTACGCGCTGGAGTCCACTCTGGAGAGTGTGAACACGGCTGAACAGGCCGCTCTCGAGCTGGCTTCCAAGACCGGCTTCGACCAGAACGAATGCGGCCGCATTGGCATCGCGGTGCGCGAAGCCACGATCAACGCCATCCTGCACGGCAACCGGTACGATCCCGCCAAGCGCGTCACCGTCTGCTTTGAGAGTACCCCCGAAGGCCTGACCATTGCGGTGCGCGACGAAGGCCCCGGGCTGGACCCTGCCAGCCTTCCCGACCCGCTGGCCCCGGAGAACTTTCTCAAATCCTCGGGACGCGGTATCTTTCTTATCCGGGCGTTCATGGATGAAGTCGGTTTTCCCAGCGTCGCAACCGGCGCCGAGATTACCATGACGAAGTTTCTGCGCACCCCGGCCGGCGGCTCTGCGAAGGACCAAAGGGACGACGCGAAGGACGATCAGGAGGCTACCCAGTGACGATGAAAACCACGTCGCGGCAGGTGGACGGCGTCACCGTCGTCGATCTGAGCGGCAGCATCACGCTCGACGAGGGCAGCGCGATGTTGCGCAAGACGGTGAAGGGACTGGCCCAACAGGGCAGCCGCCGGATCGTGCTCAACCTGGGCGGCGTCACCGCCATGGACAGCACCGGCATCGGCGAGTTGATCAGCGCCTACACCAGCGTGCGCAACGCCGGCGGCGAACTCAAGCTGCTCAACCTCACCCGCGAGGTGCACGAACTGCTGCGCATTACCAAGCTAAGCGCCGTCTTTGACATCCAGGACGACGAGCCGTCGGCCGTCGCCGCCTTCCAGCACTGACCGGGCAAACTGGGCGATTGCGATTTAGAAAATTTCCGCACTTCTTCTTTGATCCGGACAGCATTGCCGGCGTGGTAGTATTCTCGTCGTTCCCTCTGCTGCCCGGCCGGATGCTAGATGTATGCGGCACCCCCGGGCCGCCAGGCGCGCTGTTACCAACCAAGCGTTAAGGAGCTTCAAACCCATGATCCGTGAGGACATTCTCCAGAAATTTCCGGACCTCTTCGGCAGCAAGCAGGTGAACGGCCGGGAAATCAATGTCGAACAGACTATTGACACGCTCACCCGTGAGCTGCGTCCCGATATCGCCGCGGCCCTGACCGCTCGCCGGCTGCTTTTGCAGGCCGAGGCGCCGGTCACGAAGAAGTACGCCTGGCCCAGATGGGACGAGACCTACGCCGATCCGATCTCAGGCCTGCCCTGGACCTTCCGCCAGATCGTGCAAGGCATGATCGACAACTTTTCAGGCCGCGAGAGCCAGTGGCGCTGGCGGCTCAATGACGAAGTGCCGGTTCCCAGGGACGCCTTCCCCCTGGCCAATCCCGGACTGGAACTCACCGGGCCGTGGAATCCGCTCGACATGGCCTTCAATGCCTTGAACAGCCCGGCGCCGATGAACATGCCGGATTTCGAGGACGCCTCGCCGCCGCATTTCCAGCCGGATGGCACACCCTCCACGGAACCGGTGGGGACGTTTGCCGCCCTGCAGAATGCCAAGGAGATCTTCGCGGGCCAATGGACGGACCGTCCCTACGAGGTGCCCAAAAAAGGCGGCAAGCGCTCCTACAGGCTCGACAAGCCGTCCGCGCAGTGGCCGATCCGCTTTGTCCGGCCTCCGAGCCTTCACGTTCGCTATGACCACGTGACCGTGGATGGCCAGCCCGCGCCCGGTTTGGTCGCCGTCACCGTGCTCTGGGTCGCCAACAACTTCGATTCTTTGCGGAATGCCGGTACGGGCGTGTACCTCTACATCCCGAAGCTGCAAACTCCTCAGGAAGCGATGATTGTGGAGAAGCTCCTGAGCCGCCTGGAAGGCATCATCGGCGTCGAGGCCGGCACCCTGAAAATCAAGATCCTCTATGAGGAGGGAAACGCGGGGCGGACCTTGCCGGCCATCGCCTGGGTGCTGCGGCGCAGGCTGCTGGGCACCAACGTCGGCCGTTGGGACTACCTGGGCAGCATCATCGAAATGTGGAAGAGCGATCCGAACGGCGTCTTCCCCGATCCGCAGACGATCGGCATGGCATCGCCCAACATGATTGCCTACCAGCGCTACAACGCGCTCATGATGCTGATGGCCGGGATGAAGAACGGCGAGCTCACCCAGGGCGCTCCCATCGGAGGCATGGCTGCGGTCATGTTCTATCAATCGGGCGATCCCTATGGACGCTCCAAGTACAACCCGCTGGCCATGCGCGCGATGGTGATCGACAAAATGCGCGAGCGCCTGCTGGGTCTGATTTTTGTTCCCGAGGATGGGGTGCCCGCCGGCGAGGCGCCAACGCTGGAGGACGTACTCGCCAAACGGGTGAAGGGACGGCTTTACGATTGCTACCGGCAAAGCTGGGTGGCCAGCCCGGAGCCGGCCTACGTAGCCGCCGGCAACCGGCCCCTGCAGATCGATCTCGCGCAGGTGCAGGCGATTCTCGATGCGCCGCAGGAGACCGTGGACGTGAAAGGCAAAGCGGTGGCAACCGCCGCCAGTGGTCTCACGGAAGCGGAGCGGGCTCTGCTGCACTCCCGCGGGGTGATGAATGCGCAGGGCAAGATTACGCCCTGGGTCCTCACCAGGGAATCGCTCGATTCGCCGGAGAAAGTTCTCACCCCGCAACTCTGGGACAGCATCTACGGCGTGCCCAAGGGCGACGTCACCATCGAGCACATTCAGCATGCGTTCTACATGAGCGCGAACTACGGCTTCCAGATTCTCAACGGCAACTTCGCGGCCGCCATTGACGACTACGAACTGAAACTGCGCTTCATGAACGATCTGGCCACCTACCGGATCGACGCCTCGTGGCTGTGGACGCTGGCTCATCACCAGGCCGTCATCACCAAGGACGGCTATCTCAAGCGTCCGGCGCTGACCGAGGACGGCGTGGAACCGTCGGTGAACGCCGAGTTCATCAAAGCCGGAACCCGCTTTACGCACGATCTGTTCGAGAAGGTGTGGACCTACCACAACGAATGGACCGAGGCGTTCTTCGCGGAACTGGACCGCCGCGGCGATCCCGGGCGCTTTGACCGCGGCAAAGCAGCCATCATCATGGATCTGTTGAAGCGGCAACTGCTCTCGCCTCGCTACATCCAGCACAGTGCCCGTGTGCTCTTTGTGGTGGGACGCGCCAATGCCCAGCAACGCGCGCAGATTCTGGAGGCGGTCTTCGATCTTTCGCGCGAGGAGGTCGTCAAGCGCGTGGATTCCGGCACCCTGGGCGCGGCAGCGTTGTCTGCGCACGACTATGTCTTTGACATCTTTGCCGGCAGCGGCAGCGAGTCGAGCCCGGCGATCCGTTCACAGGAGAAGCCGGTCGTCACCGGATGAGTGGCAATCTCTGCCGGGGATAGGGAACCTGCGCCCCTGTTTTCCTCCGGGAAAACGGGGGCGCACCGCTTCGGCGAGCAGAGTCTTCCCCTCGTTGCGTTCACTCCTGCAAGAGCCACGCGGGGCGGGACACTCTGGCGAGCACACATACCTGAATCCGGGTTATGCTTGATGGATTCCTGCCTTAGGAGATCAGCATGGGCCGCTTCGCCAAGAGTGTGTGTACTGTCTCATCCGTATTCCTCTTAAGTCTCGGAAGCTTGGCCGCGAACCAACCGGCGGTGCCGGTGACGTACAACGCGTCGGTGGAGCGCGTCTTTGCAGCGGAGATGCAAGCGTTCGGCACGCCCCCTACCAGCTCGGAAAAGGGGAAATGCCAGGTGACCTATCAATCCACGGGCCGGTATAAGCTCTTGTGGACCGCCTCCTGCAAGGAAAACGGCAAAGGTCAGGTCAGCGTGAGCTTGACGGCAGAGGGCCAGTGGTTCTTTGGCGTTGCCGATGAGAAGAGGAGAGTCGCCGGCATCTTTTGGAACAACATGAATGTGATCCTGAAGGACGCGGCTACCTCCGGCGGTACACCCGCAGCAGCTTCGCCTCTGGTTGCGAAGCCTGCGCCCGCTCCCTCATCGTCGAGACCGTCTGCGCCTGCGCCCGCGCTCTCACCGGCGGCTCCTGCGGCTGCCGCTCCTGCGCCTGCTCCCGCTCTCGCGCCGCTGGTTGCACTGCCTGCTTCCGAACACGCGGCCATGGTGCAAATATCTTCCGAGCCGAGCGGCGCCGACATCCTGGTGGACGGCACCTACACCGGATGCACTCCCAGCCAGCTCAAACTCAGCACCGGCCCGCATTCCGTGAGGATCGTAAAAAAAGGCTTTGAGCCCTGGCAACGGTCGATCACGGTGGATTCCGGAGAGGTTCGCAACGTCGCTGCGGCGCTGGAAACCGCAGGCCAATAGGTCTGCGTCCCAAGCGGACACGGACGCCGCTCCAGGGAGTTCCCGCTCCATCGCTGCCGTAGAGCCGTGCAAGCTATCCGCGCTCGCCTCGGCGGCCGGCAACGCTCAATACAACTCCAGGCCGGCCGAGATGCTGGTGGGCGAATTCATCACCGTCACCACCTGCGGCAGCAACAGGTAATCCCCCGTCGGCACCAGGGCCGATAGCTGGTACGGACTCACATAGGCCGTTGCCAACGTCCTGCCATCCAATTGCACCTTCGAGCCCGGCACAAAGCCGGTGCCCGTCAGGCTCAATGCATAGTTGCCGTCGGCGTCGGAGGTATCCGCCAGCGAAGCCCCCGTAATCGCCGCCACCGGAGTACTCGCTTGCACGGCGAAGGGCAGTGCCGTCGAGGTTCCCGCGTTGGGCGCCGGATTGGCCACCGTGACCAGAGCCGTCCCTTCCGCCGCGATGTCGCTGGCAAGGATCGTCGCCTTCAGTTCCGTGGCGCTCACGGCAGTTGTCTGCCGCACCTCCCCGTTCCACAGCACCACCGCGTTCGCCGCAAAGTTCGCCCCGCTCACGATCAGCGTAAACTGCGATCCGCCTGCCAGGGTAAGCTCCGGAGACAGCGACAGCAGCAGAGGGAGCGCCGTGTTGGCGGTGATCGTAAACGTGGACGGTGCCGACGTCCCGCCCAGGGACGAGACCGTGACCTCCGCCGAGTTTGCGGTTGCAATCAGGCTCATCGGAACCTGCGCGGTCAACTGCGTCGCGCTGACGTAACTCGTCGTTAGCAGCGTGGCGCCCGTCGTAGTGGTCCACGTCACCGTGGCCCCGGAGTAATAGTTTGATCCGTTGACCGTCAGCGTAAATCCCGTCCCGCCCGCATTCGCCACAAAGGGCGACAGGCTGGAGATCGCCGGCGGCGGATACGCAATACTCTGGTTCAGTCCGGCGCCGCTGGACGCGTAGGTGCTGCTCCCCGCGTAGCTGGCGAGAATATAGTGCTGGCCTTGGGCGAGGCTCGAATCCAGGTAGGTGGCCTGTCCCTTGCTGTTGAGCGCCACGGTCTTCGTAACCGCGCCCTCGTCCACGCTGAACACCACATTGCCGGCCGGAGTGCCCGTACCTGACACCGGAGCCACCGTGGCCGTAAACGTCACGGCGCCGCCGGGAGCCTGAGGATTCGCGCTCGAGGTCAGAGTCGTGACCGTGGCTTGCGTGGCCGGTGCCGCACCCAGATCGAACTCGGCCACAAACGCGGTGTTGACCGCCGAATTGTAGATGGTCTCGAAAGCATCCGGGGTCACGGGAAAGTCGGGAGAAGCGGTGAAGCCGGTCAGATACACGGCTCCGGCACTGCCGAGCGCCACCCCGTAGCCGCTCTCCGCAACGCTGCCGCCCAGAAATGTGGAATACACCGCAGCGCCTCCCGCCGGATTCAACTCGGTCAGAAACGCCGTGTATCCGCCTTGCTCCGCGGCTGCATTGGTGGACTGGAACGCATTGCCGGTCAGCGGAAAATCGGTCGACCCGGTCTCGCCCGTCAGGTACGCATCGAGCGTGCTGTCCACCGCCAGCGCGTAGGCGGCATCAGTGCCGCTGCCGCCCAAAAATGTCGAATACACCAAGCCGCTCCCAGTCGGATTCAGTTTGGTGACAAACGCGGTGTTCCCCGATGAAAAGCTCTGGGTTTGGAATGCGCCTGTGGTCGTGGGATAGGTGGACGAGAAGGTGAAGCCCGTCACATAGGCGTCGCCCGAGCCGTCGATCGCCAATGCGGTGCTGTAATCTCCGGTCGGTGAGTTGCCGCCAATGTAAGTGGAGTAGATCAGCCCCGTTCCGGTGGGATTCAACTTGGAGACCGTGAGGTTGGTCCCGCCTTCCGTGTAGGCGAGGTTGGTTTTCTGATATGCGCTGCCGGTCACCGGAAAGTCGCTGGAATTCGCAAAGCCCGCCACATAGGCATCCCCCAGCGAGTTCACGCCAAGGCCCTCCGCGGCATAATAGCCGAGTCCGCTGAACGCCAGGTTCTCTTCGGACTCCCCGCTGCCGCCCAGGTAGGTCGAATACACCAGGCTGGATTTGGCCACGGTGGCCGCAGGATTCAGCTTGGAGACGAAAGCGTTCCAGCCGCCATTGCCATTGTTGAAGGATTTATTGCTGGTCTGATAGGCGCCGCTGGTCGCCGGATAATCACCTGAAAACGTGAACCCGGCCACATACGCGTTGTCGCTCGAGTCCAGCACCAGGGTCGTTGCGAAATCCAGGACGCTGCCGCCCAGATACGTCGAGTAGAGCAGGCTGGCTCCAGTCGGGTTCAGCTTGCTGACAAACCCTGTCGCCCCGCCGTTTGCCGCCGCGGCAAGGTTGGTGCGCTGATAGGCGTAGGTGCTCAAGGGAAAGTCGCTCGAATAGGTCCACCCGGCCACGTAGGCGTTGCCGCTGGAGTCGACCGCAATACTGTTCCCGATGTCGCCCTCCACGTATCCGCCTACCCCGCTCCCGCCCAGGTACGTCGCATACAGCAACGCTGTTCCCGAAGCGTTCAGCTTGGCGACAAACGCCGTACTCGAACCATTGGTGGAACTGGCTGTATTGGCCAGCTGAAACGACCCGGCGGTCACGGGAAAATCCAACGACGAGGTAAGCCCGGTCAGATAGGCATTGCCCGCCGCGTCCACCGCAATCGCCGCCGTGTAATCCCAGTCGGAGCCGCCCAGGTAGGTGGCGTAGCTGAGCACCGGGTCGATCACCAGCGGCTTGCTGCGATCGTAGGAGCCCAGCGCAAAACCGGCGCGGTTGTGCGCCAGCAGCCGGAACTCGCCCTCCACCGGACGCCGCCGGCCAGCCTCCATCTGATAAACCACCGGCTTCTGGAAAGCCACCTCGCCGTTGTCCGCGGCAATCACCAGATTGCCGGCTGCGTCCACCTTCAAGGACCTGGCTCCGTCAAAGCGCAACTGGATCGGCTTGGGGCTGGCTCCCGCGGCCACCACAAAGTCGTACTCCAGTTGCCGCTGATTGCCGTAGTAGACCAGGTCCACACCGGGATACACCCCCGCATAGCGAACCTGCGCGTAGGTGGGCACACCCGTGCGCCATTGCGAGGCGTCGCTGCCTACAAAATAGTTGGCCGTGCCCGGCAGCATCTCGACTCCGGACGGCTCCACTCCGGTGCGGGCTCCCGCCAGCTGCATCTGCACTACATCGGTGGGCGCGGTCCCAGCCGGTGTCTCGCCCGCCGCCTCCGCTGCCCGCTCGCCAACGCGGCCGCCCGCGGCTCCGCCCTTGCCGCGCGCAATCGCTCCCAGAATTCCGAGCGAATGGCCGAAGCTCCGCTTGCGCTGCAATGCGGTCAAGAGGGAGTTCCTCTCCGTCTTGCGCAGCGTCAGCACTGCTCCTCCACCGGTCAGGTAGAGCGCGTAGCCCTGCCCTCGTGCCACAAAGCGCACGCTCTTTGCCGTCTGCCCCTGGTTGGCCTCAAAGCTCAGCGGCAAACGGCCGTAGCTCTCGGCCAGCCGCGCCTTACTCGCCGCCGCGGCTCCCGCCTGGGTTGCCAGGCTCGCCGGAGTGGCCGCCGCAGCCTGCGGGCCGAGCGATTGAATCACCGCTCCAAGAACTGCGAGCGTGCCAACGCCCCGCAAAATACCGATCCAAGAAGAATGCTCCGAGGTGTGCTCTGACATGGGTTTCAGACCTGTTTGGAATCCGATTCGGCTCTGGCCTGTGTGGATAGGAGGCCGCCTGTGCTCTGAATCATATCGCAACCACAATCCTGGCAGCATCGCGCCGCGGTGAATTTACAACGCGGTGAAATTTTATGCGGTGAAAGCTGCGCGTCCCTCAACGCGGCGGAAAGCAGGCGGCCGCAGGGTTGGAGTTATTCGCTGTGCTGAAAACGAGGGACGCGGACCGTCGAATCAGCCGCTCTCGAATTCTTGGCATCTCGCCCGCCTTTCCGGGCCATCACAGGCGGCGTACTGCGAAAGGAGAGCGACATGCCGGCAGACGTTCTTACCTTCGGCACCAAGCCCGCTGTCAGCGACGTCCATATCTTGTGGATCACCGCAGGCCTGGGCTGTGACGGCGATTCCGTATCGATCACCGCCGCCGAACAGCCCAGTCTCGAAGACGTCGTGATGGGAGCCATTCCCGGCCTTCCCAAGGTTCATCTGCACAATCCCGTGCTCGCCTACGAAGTCGGCGATGACTTTATGAAGTATTTCTACCAGGCTGAACGCGGCGAACTCGAGCCGTTCGTACTGGTGGTCGAAGGCTCCATTCCCAACGAAGCCATCAAGGCCCAGGGCTACTGGGCGGCCATGGGCACCGATCCCGAGACCGGCCAGCCCATCCCCACCTCTGAGTGGATCGACCGTCTGGCTCCCAAAGCTCTGGCCGTCGTCGGGGCGGGAACCTGTGCGACCTATGGCGGAATCCACGCCATGGCCGGCAATCCCACAGGAGCCATGGGGCTGGCCGACTATCTGGGATGGGATTGGCGCTCCAAAGCAGGGCTGCCCATCGTCAACGTCCCAGGCTGCCCGGTGCAACCCGACAACTTCATGGAAACTTTGCTGTACCTGCTTTTCCAGGCTGCTGGATTGGCCCCCATGATTCCGCTCGACGAACAGCTGCGTCCAACCTGGCTCTTCGGCAAAACCGTCCACGAGGGCTGCGACCGCGCCGCCTACTACGAGCAGGATGACTTCGGCACCGAGTACGGAACGCCCAAGTGCCTAGTCAAGGTGGGCTGCTGGGGACCGGTGGTCAACTGCAACGTCACCAAGCGCGGCTGGATGCGCGGCATCGGCGGATGTCCCAACGTCGGCGGCATCTGCATCGGCTGCACCATGCCCGGATTCCCGGACATGTTCATGCCGTTCATGGACGAGCCCTCCGGCGCCCGCTTCTCCACCGCGGCGCTCACCCTGTACGGCAAAATGATTCGCGCCCTGCGCGCCATCACCAACCGCACGGTCAACGAAGAACCCGAGTGGCGGCGTCGTGGCCGCGACCTCATTACCGGCTACCAGCCCAAGCCCGGCGCCTACCAGCCAACGCCGCGCCGCAAGGCTGCCTGAGCGGGAGGACGAACTCTCATGGGAACGATCACTGAGGTATTAACCGAATCCTCAAGCAAAAAACGCAATCTGGTCGAGATGAACTGGGACCCCATCACCCGCATCGTCGGCAGTCTCGGCATCTTCACCAAAATCGACTTCGAGAACAAACAGGTGGCCGAGTGCTACAGCACCTCGTCCATCTTTCGCGGATACAGCATCTTCATGAAAGGCAAAGATCCGCGCGACGCCCACTTCATCACCAGCCGCATCTGCGGAATCTGCGGCGACAACCACGCCACCTGCGCCTGCTACGCGCAGAACATGGCCTTCGGCATCCAGCCTCCGGCCCTCGCCGAGTGGATCGTCAACCTCGGCGAAGCCGCCGAGTACATGTTCGACCACAACATCTTTCAGGACAACCTGGTCGGCGTGGACTTCTGCGAGCAGATGGTGAAGGAAACCAACCCCGGCTTGTGGGAGAAGGCGCAGCACAAGAAAGCGCCCCACGCCGACAAGCACGGCTACCGCACCATCGCCGACATCATGACCGCCTTGAATCCCTTCACCGGGGAGTTCTACCGCGAAACCCTGATGGTCAGCCGCCTCACCCGCGAGATGTTCTGCCTGATGGAAGGCCGCCACGTGCATCCGTCCACACTCTATCCGGGCGGCGTCGGCACCGTAGCCACCATCCAGTTGTTCACCGACTACCTCGTCCGCCTGATGAAGTACGTGGAGTTCATGAAGAAATGCGTGCCCCTGCACGACGACCTCTTCGACTTCTGGTACGAGGCGCTGCCCGGTTATGAAAAGGTCGGACAGCGGCGCGTGCTGCTGGGCTGCTGGGGATCGTTCAACAACCCGGATATCTGCGATTATCGCTACGAGAACATGACGGCCTGGGGACGCTCCATGTTTGTCACTCCCGGCGTAGTCGTCGATGGCGAACTGGTCACCAACGATCTGGTGGACATCAACCTCGGCCTCCGCATCCTGCTCGGCAGTTCGTTCTACGAGGACTGGCAGAACGAGGAGACGTTCGTCAAAAAGGATCCCCTGGGCAACGCCATCGATCAGCACCATCCCTGGAACCAGACCACCACGCCGCGCCCCCAGAAGCGCGACTTCAACGGAAACTACACCTGGGTCATGTCTCCCCGCTGGTATCACAAGCGCACCGGGGAACATCTCGCACTCGATACCGGCGGCGGCCCCATCGCACGCCTCTGGTCCACCGCGCTCTCCGGACTGGTCAACATCGGCTACATCCAGGCCACCGGAAACAGCGTCAAGATCAACCTGCCCAAGGGCGCCACGCTGCCGGAGACCTCCTTCGAATGGAAGATCCCCAAGTGGAGCAACGCCATCGAGCGCGATCGCGCCCGCACCTACTTTCAGGCCTACGCGGCGGCCGCCGCCCTGTATTTCTGCGAGAAGGCGATGGACGAACTGCTGGCTGGGCACTCCAAAACCTGGACGCCCTTCGAGGTGCCGCAGGAGACGATTGCCTGCGGCTTCCACGAAGCCGTCCGCGGCGTGCTCTCGCACCACGTCGTCATTCGCGACGGCAAAATCGCCAACTACCATCCCTACCCGCCGACCTGCTGGAACGCTAACCCGCGCGATGTCTATGGAACTCCCGGCCCTTACGAAGATGCGGTGCAGAACACTCCCATCTTCGAAGAGAACGGTCCCGGCAACTTCAAGGGCATTGACATCATGCGAGCGGTGCGCAGCTTCGATCCATGCCTGCCCTGCGGGGTTCACATGTTCCTGGGCGAGGGCAAGGTGCTGGAAACGCGGCACTCCCCCATGTTCGGCTTGGCGGGGGGCAAATGAGCGCCCTCGGTAACACCGAATTCCAGGCCTACACCGGGCGCGTCGAGCGCCTGGTGGAGCGTGCCGGCGCGCTCGAAGACGCGGCGGCGCGCTCCACCGCGCTCGATCTTCTGCAGTCTGTCATGGATCTCCACGGCGCGGCAGTCTCCCGCATTGTCGAGTTGCTCGATGCCACCGAGGCTGGCCGCGCCTCGCTCGCGCGGTTGGGCGCCGATCCGCTCATCTGCGGACTGCTGGTGCTCTACGGAGTGCATCCCGTCCCGCTCGAAGAGCGTCTCGCCAGCGCTCTTGAAAACCTCGCCCCGCAGTTGCGCAAGCACAGTGGAAGCGCCGAACTCATCGGCGTCTCCGACGGCGTAGTCCGGGTCAAGCTCGAAAGTTCAGGACACGGCTGCGGCAACTCGCCGGATGCGCTCCGCACCATGCTGGAGCAGGCGATATTGGAGGTCGCCCCCGAGGCCGTCGAGGTTGCTGTCGAAGGCACAGCAGCGGCCTCCGGATTCGTTCCGCTCAACCTTATTCAGCCGGCTCCCAGCCAGCCAGCCCTCAAGGAGGAAAAACAGTATGAAGAATCCGCCGCCTGACCTCAGCCAACATCTGCCCGGAACCAAGCGGGGAGAACAGTGGGCCTTTGAAGGACGCAAAGAGCCGGGACGCGAGGGCACCGGACGCACCGCCCGCGACGCCACCGGCATCAATGCCAAACAGCGCGGGCCGATCGATCCCCGAATGCCCAACCTGCCGCCGGCCTAGCCCACGATGAGCACAGCCACCGGCCATGTCGCGCAGGGATCGCTCGCCACGCTGCGCAAGTTCGTTCGCGCACCGCGCCGGCAGCAGGGCGAGGTGTGCGAACTCTGCGCCAAGCCTCTAGCGCCGGAACACCATCACCTGCTGGAGTTGGACAAGCGGCGCGTCACCTGCGCCTGCGACGCCTGCACCATTCTCTTCGACGGCAACGCCCGCCAGCGCTTCCGCCGCATCCCGCGCGACCTGCGCCAGCTGCGCGGCTTTTTGATGGACGACCAGGAATGGGAGAGCCTGCTGATTCCCATCAACCTCGCCTTCTTCACCTACAGCAGCGCCGCCGGACGCGTGGTGGCGCAGTATCCCAGCCCCGGCGGCGTGATGGAATCCTCGCTTGACCTCCACTCCTGGAGCGCCATCGTCGAACGCAATCCGGTGCTCCTCCAGTTCGAGCCCGATGTCGAGGCCCTGCTCGTCAACCGCCTATCCGGAAATCACCTCTACTTCCGCGCTCCCATCGATCAATGCTTCCGACTTGCCGGCATCCTTCGCACCCACTGGCACGGGCTTTCCGGAGGGACGCAAGTATGGAGGGAGATCGACCGCTTCTTTGGCGAGCTTGCGCACGCCAGCGGAGAGCAGCCCTGTGCCTGACCTCAGCTTCCAGATCGAAGGCGTCGAGGCCACGCCCAACGCCGCCGCTCCGCTGCTCACCTTCAAGGTGCGCGCCACCGACGCGGAGAAGCAGCCCATCCACTCCATCGCGCTGCGCGTCCAGGCGCAGATCGAGCCCACCTGCCGCCGCTACACTCCGGCCGAGCAGGAGCACCTGCGCGAATTGTTCGGCGAGCCCGAGCGCTGGAGCCAGTCGCTGCACCCGCTGCTGTGGACCAACACCAACGTCAACGTTCCGGCATTCGACGGCAGCACCGTAATCGATATCCCCGTGCCCTGCACCTTCGACTTCAATGTCGCGGTCACCAAGTACATCTATGGTCTCGACGCCGGCGAGATCCCGGTCACTCTGCTGTTCAGCGGCACCATCTTCCACAGCGGCCGCATGGGCCTGCAGATCGCCCAGGTCCCCTGGAACCGCGAGGCCTGTTACCGCCTGCCGATTCAGCTCTGGAAAGAAATGATGGACCTGCACTATCCGCACACCGCCTGGCTCTGCCTGCAGCGCGATGTCTTCGACAAGCTCCAGAACTTCAAAGCGCAGCACGGGATTCCAACCTGGGAGCAAACCTTCGAGCGCATGCTGGGCCTCGCCGAGGAGGTCAAATCGTGAATCGCGCGCTCGCCACCCAAGTCGCCGATGCCATCCTCTACGAAGGCTACATGCTCTATCCCTATCGCCCGTCGGCCATCAAGAACCGCCAGCGCTGGAGCTTCGGAATGCTCTATCCACCCCAGTATCCCGAGGTCGCCGCCGGAACCGAGCGCTGCCTCATGCACTCGGAAATTCTGCTGGAAAGCCCAGGCCGGGCCGATGTCCAGATCGAGCTCCGCTTCCTGCATCTGCGCGCCCGCCGTATTTTCCAAACGACCGCGGGTGCCCCATATCTGCCGCAGTCAGCAGATGTGGGTGCTCAATCCTCCCATGATCAATCGTTGGCGAGTCACTTTCAGCCCGTATCCTCACTCCTCGTCGGCAATGACCGCATCGAAGCCTGGGACGAAGGAGTGCAGCGCGCGGTCAACTTCGATGTGACCGCCTTGGCGGCTCCACAGCAGCGTGTCTTCCGCTTTCCCTCCAGCCGCGAAACCGAACTGCTGCGCGACCCCGCAGGACAACTCGCCGGAGTGGTACGCCGCACCCAGCACGAGATCTCCGGAACCATCTCCTTCTCCGCGAGAGAAATTGGCCGCGGACTTTACAAGCTCACCATCGACATTGCCAACACCACGCCCCTGCCCCGTAATCTGCGGGACCGCGACGGGGATAACCGTGACGATGCCACGCTGCGTTCCCTGGTCTCCGCCCACACCATCCTCACGGCCAAGGATGGAAGTTTCGTCTCGCTGCTGGACCCGCCAGCCTCTCTGCGCGATGCGGCCGCGGGCTGCCGCAACCAAGGCAACTTCCCGGTGCTCGTCGGCACCGCGCCCGAGCGCGACATGCTGCTCTGCTCGCCCATCATTCTCTACGACTACCCGCAGATCGCTCCGGAGAGCGCCCACGCCTTCTACGACGCAACCGAGATGGATGAGATGCTCACCCTGCGCGTGCTCACCCTCACCGATGAGGAGAAGGACGCCATGCGCCTCGCCGATGACCACGTCCGCAACCTTTTGGAGCGCACCGAACAGAGCGCTCGCCAGCAACTGAGCCGGACGCACGGAACAATCCGCAGCCTGCGTCCGGAGACAGACGAGCCAAGGGACATCCTGGGAGACAAGCCATGACGGAGTGGAACGTTGGCTGGAGCGCTCTCGATCCGCAGGCCGGGGAGCCCGGATACACCCCGGTCGAAAGCGTCACCATCTTCGGCGTCCCCGTCCGGCCCGGAGATCGCGTCCGCCTCTGGCCCCAATCGAATCCAAAGCAGAACGCCGATATCTTCGACCTGGCGCTGAAGGGCAAGACCGCCATCGTCGAAGCCATCGAGCGCGACCTCGAAGACCGCCTGCACCTGGCGGTCGTCATCGAAGACGATCCCGGCCGCGACCTGGGCATGTTGCGCCAGCCCGGACACCGCTTTTTCTATTCGCCCGAAGAGGTCGAACCCCTGTCTTCCGATTCAACTCCGCTGAGTGGCGAGGTGAAACATGAACCATGACATTTTAGTCGCGGGCGTGGGCAACATCTTCCACGGCGACGACGCCTTCGGGGTCGAAGTCGTGCAGCGGCTCGCCCGGCGTCCCCTGCCGCCCAACGTGCGGGTCGCCGACTTCGGCATCCGCGGTTATGACCTCGCCTATGCCCTCATGGAAAACTGGGAGATGGTGATCCTGGTCGATGCGCTTTCGCGCGGCCAGCCGCCGGGCACGCTGTACACCGTCGAAGCCGCGATGCCGCAGGACTCCGTGCCGAATGCCGCCTTCGATGCCCACTCCCTGGACCCGCTCGCCGTCCTCCAGCTGGTCAGCAGGCTCGGAGGCCAGCTCGACCGCATCCTGGTCGTCGGCTGCGAACCCGCCAGCGTTGAGATGGACCACGACGGCCGCCTGGGCCTCAGCCTGCCCGTCGAAGCCGCGATCGACGAGGCCATCCGCATCATCGAAACGCTGATCGCCGGAGAGCGCAGCAGACATTCAGCGGCCTAGCCGCGGAAAGGAGACGAAAATGTCCGTCGCAAAAATTGTGAAATGGGGAACGGTTGCCGCCGCCGTCTATTCGCTGGTTTTCTTTCGCGGAGACATCGAGCGCTACGTCAACATGAAACGAATGTGAGTCCATCTTCCGGAAATGAGGGTGTCTCACATCTGCCGCAGTCAGCAGATGTGGGACTTCCACTTGTGATGCGATTTCCCGAACTCCATCCGGCATCGCCAAAACAGGTTCCAAGGTCAAGGTTTCAAAGTTCCTCTTTGCGACCTGTGTTTTGCCTTTGCCTCTAACCTTGAAACCTTGAAACCTCCGGTTATGACAAATAGCCGCGGCCGCCCGTTCGCTCCACGTCCCGATTGAGCAACCCCTCCGCCGGTCTCTGGCCCGCCAGAAACTCCTTCAGGATTCCCGCCAGCTTATCCGGTTCGGCCAGGAATGAATCGTGCCCGTGGGCGGACTCGATGCACTCGTAGGCACAATCCGCTCCCGCCGCGCGCATTTCTTCGGCCAGCGCGCGCACGTCGCTCTCCGGAAACAGCACGTCACTGGAGATGCCGAACAGCAGCACCTTGGCGCGAACCCGCTCCCAAGCTTTTCCATTCCAGTCGCGCTGCGGATCGAACAAATCCATCGCGCGCGTGACAGCCAGGTACGCGTTGGCGTCAAAGCGCTTCCAGAACAGCTTTCCCTGATACTCCAGATAGCCCGCAATGTCGAAGCGGCCGCTCTCGGACGCCCATGGCGCCTCGCCCTTGCGGTCGGCCTTGCGTCCGTGACGCTCGTGGAAGAGCCCCGCCGATTTGTAGGTGGTCATCGCAAGGGCCCGAGCCTGCGCCAGTCCCGTGCACGGCCCCGGCCCGTCGTAGTAGTCTCCGCCACGCCACTCCGGGTCCAGCTTCACCATCTCGCGCTGCAGATGGTTCAACCCCAGTCCCAGCGCGCTCAGCTGCGTGGCGCCCATGGCCACCACGCGGTCCACCCACTCGGGAAATTCCACCGCCCACTGCAGCGCCTGCATGCCGCCAATCGAAGGACCAATCGCCGTTTTTAAATGCCGGATGCCCAGCTCCTCCAGCGCAATCTTCTCCGAGCGCACCCAGTCCCGCACCGTCACCTGCGGAAAGCTCCCGCCGTATGGCTTGCCCGTCGCAGGATCGAGCGAGGCCGCGCTGGTCGATCCGTAGCAGGAGCCGATGATGTTGAAACACACCACGCACTCCTGCTCCAGATCGAAGATTCTTTCCAGCACGTCCGGCCACCACTGGTCCACGCGCGCCGAACCCGACAGCGCGTGGCACACCAGGGTGACGTTGCCACACTCCGCGTCCGGCTCGCCATACATCGCATAGCGCAGGTTCACCGACGCCAGCTTCCTGCCGCAATCCAGCTCGAACGGTCCCTGCCTGGTCACCGAAACCGTCCCCTGCGTCAGGTGAAGCTGCGCCGGATGAACCAGGTCTCCGGTGGAGTACACATGATTTGCTGCCATCGCTATTTTCCTTTTCCGTGGCCAACCGGAGCCGGCTGGGTGTGCGTCGTGCCATTGGCGGCCTCGATCGCCTGCGCCAGGTCGGCAAGAATGTCGCGCACATCTTCAATGCCCACCGAGAGGCGCACCAGCTCCGGCGTCACGCCCGTGTCGGCTTGCTCCGCCGTGCTCAGCTGCTGGTGGGTTGTGGAAGAGGGATGAATGATCAGCGATTTGGCATCGCCGATGTTGGCCACGTGGCTGAACAGCTTCACCGAGTCGATCAGCTTGCGTCCTGCCTCGTAGCCGCCCTTGATGCCGAAGGTCAGCAGCGCGCCCTTGCCGTTCGGCAGATACTTGTTGGCACGAGCATAATACTTGCTCGATTCCAGACCCGGATAATTCACCCACTCCACGCCGGGATGCGTCTCCAGATAATTGGCCACCTTCAGCGCGTTCTCCGAGTGCCGCTCCAGCCGCAGATGAATCGTCTCGGCGCCCTGCAGCAGCAGGAACGAGCTGAACGGCGACAGAGCCGCTCCCGTATCGCGCAGCCCCTGCACCCGTGCCTTCAGAATGAACGCCAGGTTGCCGAACGCCGCCGTGTAGCTGATGCCGTGGTAGCTCGGATCGGGATCGACAAAGTCGCGCTTGAAGCGCGGCGACGCCGCCCAGTCGAATTTCCCCGCGTCCACAATGATGCCGCCAATGGTCGTGCCGTGTCCGCCGATAAACTTGGTCGCCGAATTCACCACGATGTCGGCGCCCCATTCGATGGGACGCGCCAGCGCCGGCGAGGCCGAGGTGTTGTCGATCACCAGCGGAATCCCCGCCTCATGCGCGATCTTGGCCAGCGTTTCGATGTCGGCCACATCGAGCTTCGGGTTGCCCAGCGTCTCGGTGTAGAGCGCCTTGGTCTTTTCGTTGATCGCCGCCCGCAGTCCGTTGAAGTCGTCGGCATCCACAAACTTCACCGTGATGCCCAGACGAGGCAACGTGTAATGGAACAGGTTGTAGGTGCCGCCGTACAGCGAAGTGGTGGAAACAATCTCGTCGCCCGCGCCGGCCAGCGTGGTGATAATCAGCGTCTCGGCAGCCTGTCCCGAAGCCGTCGCCAGTCCAGCCACGCCGCCTTCGAGCGCCGCAATCCGGTTCTCGAACACGTCGGTCGTCGGATTCATAATGCGGGTATAGATGTTGCCGAACTCCTGCAGCCCGAACAACCGCGCTGCGTGCGCGCTGTCGTCAAACACATAGCTGGTCGTCTGGTAGATCGGCACGGCGCGTGCCTTCGTGGTCTTGTCTACGCTCTGGCCGCCGTGGACGGCGATGGTGGCAAGCTGCTGTTTGTTCTCGTTCTCAGGCATTGCGTCTGCTCCCTTTTTTCTGGAATCGTTTGAATATCGTTCACAACAAAAAACCCCGGCTACTTGCCGTGGGTCGTTTGGAATCTCTTGATGTCGCTTGGCTTGTGATTCCGAATCTAGTTCCGGACTGAGCTTTGCGAACCTTCGAGCGCGACCACGGCAGCAGGCATGCACATCATGTACATGCACATGGCCATGGCCGTAATAAGGATCGCGTTCATCATCGTGTCGTGTTTTTACCTGAGCGGGCCCCGCGTTGTCAAGCCAGTACCCAAAAAATATCCGCGGGCCCGTGCCGCCGCCCCGCTGGAGCTTTTCCCCGATTTGCCGATGATTTCCCCGGAGACCTTCTCATGAAAACCTGCTGGATTCTCGCCCTGCTCTGTTCTAGCTTCCCCGCCTTTGCCCTCAGCGGCGGCATGCAAAAAGCAGTCGTCCAAGCCATGCGCAAATCTCACTGCGCGGACACCCAGAGCACCCCCGGCCACCACGGAATCCTCTCCGAAATCGTCGGCGCCGACACCCCTGGCGGCGATTGCGTCGATTATGTGCTGCTCACCGAACGGGTCCGCTACGTCATCCGTCCCCGCATCGCCATCCTGCTGCCCATGGGCGACGACGTTTACATCAAGTTCGCCGGCGACCAACTCCTGCTGCGCACCAGTGAAGCCCCCAAGAACGTCCGCTGCGCCGTCCTCTCCATGACCCTGCGCGGCAGCGAAGAAGAAGAGAACGAGGTGAAGAATGAACGCCGCACCTCCGTCTGCCTCTCCTAGTCCGGCGAGGAAATCCCCTGCGCCGCCGATTCGGAGAGCTCCCGCTGATCCGTCAGGATTCGCAGAGGCAAGCGCAAAAAACGTCGGGTGCCCCAGGTTCCGCGCCGTGTCGTTGCGGCGCTAACCTGGGAAGCAAAATGCTCATTTCTAGAGTTCCTGGCTGTGGTTCCTGCTCTTGTTCCTTCTTCTAAATCACCAGCACTTCCCGGTACTCGCCGAACACCCGCCGCATGGCATCGCAGATCTCGCCCAGCGTGGCGTCGCTCTCCACCGCTTCCACAATCGCCGGCATCAGGTTGTCGCCGCCGCGCGCGCGCTCCTCCACCCGGCGCACCGCAGCCAGTGCCCGCTCGGGTTCGCGCCTCGCCCGGAAGGCTCGCAGCCGCTCTACCTGGCGCCGTTCCAGCTCCGGGTCGATCCGCTGCAGCGCCACCGGCGTCTCCTGCTCCGCTTCTTCCGGATTTACCTGGAAGGCGTTCACCCCCACCAGCACCTGCTCCCGGCTGTCCACCGACTTCTGAAACTCGTAGGCTGCGCTCTGAATCTCCTGCTGTACAAAGCCGCTCTCGATCGCCCGTAGCATTCCGCCCATCGCGTCGATCTGGGCCAGGTATTCCAGCGCGCGCCGTTCGATCTCGTTGGTCAGCGTCTCCACGTAGTAGGAACCGGCCAGCGGATCGATCACCGCCGTCACTCCGCTCTCATACGCAATCACCTGCTGGGTACGCAGCGCCAGCCGCGCCGATTCCTCCGTCGGCAGCGCCAGCGCCTCGTCATACCCGTTGGTATGCAGCGATTGCGTCCCGCCCAGCACCGCCGACATCGCCTGCAGCGCCGTGCGCACAATGTTGTTCTGCGGCTGCTGCGCGGTCAGCGTCGAGCCTCCCGTCTGGGTGTGGAAGCGCAGCATCAGCGCCTTTTCGGCAGTCGCCCCAAAGCGCTCGCGCATGATCCGCGCCCACATTCGGCGCGCCGCCCGGAACTTCGCAACCTCCTCCAGAAAATTGTTATGGCAGGCAAAAAAGAACGAAAGCTGCGGAGCAAACCGGTCCACCTCCAGCCCCGCGTCCACTCCCGCCTGCACGTAGGCAATCCCGTCGGCCAGCGTAAACGCGACCTCCTGCACCGCTGTCGCGCCCGCCTCCCGCATGTGATAGCCGCTGATCGAAATCGGATTCCAGCGCGGAACCATCTCGCCGCAATAGGCGAACATATCGGTAATCAGCCGCAGCGCCGCCGTCGGCGGGTAGATGTACGTCCCGCGGGATATGTATTCCTTCAGCACGTCGTTCTGCACCGTGCCGTTCAACCGATTCCAGTCGCATCCGTTGCGCCGCGCCACCGCGAGATAGAGCGCCAGCAGCACCGCCGCCGAGGAGTTGATCGTCATCGACGTGGAAACCTGGGCCAGGTCGATGCCCTCAAACAGCCGCTGCATATCCTCCACCGAGTCGATGGCCACGCCGACCCGTCCCACTTCCCCCTGCGCCAACGGGTGGTCGCTGTCATAGCCGATCTGCGTCGGCAGGTCGAAGGCCACCGACAGCCCCGTCGTTCCGTGGCTCAGCAGATAGTGATAGCGCCGGTTGCTCTCCCCGGCGTCGCCCATGCCGGCATATTGCCGCATCGTCCACAGCCGCCCGCGGTACATCGAAGCCTGCACCCCGCGGGTGAATGGGAAGCGTCCGGGCGCGTTCAATTCTTTGTCGTAATCAAAACGGGAGAGATCGGCGGGAGTGTAAAAAGGGTGGACAACGATCTGCGAGGTGGTCTGGAAAACCTTTTCCGGTTTTTTCGCGGCCTGGGCCTGCTGAGACTTGTTTTGCTGGGACTGGGGTTCGGACATCGCTTCGTCGGACACGGCTGTCCTCTCTGGCTACATCTTGGAACGCTTCCGGCGGGCCTGCCAGAACGAGCTCACTCCAAAATAAAGAAACATTGCGCCCACAGCTCCGGCCAGCGCCAGATGGTGCCAGCCAACCTCATGCATCTCATACTTTTTGTATTCGCGAAGGAAGGCGACGCTCACCGACAGCGTAAAGAAAAGAAACATCACGCCGCTGAGTTCCAGAAACAGCACGCGCAGCGCAACCATCACGGGCTTCAGAAAGCCGCTCACGCCCGCCTGCACGCCGCCAAACAGCTTCTTGTTGCGCCCCGGCTTGCCGCGCAGCATCCGGAAGGCCGTACCCGCTCCCGCGCCCAGCGTTCCGCCCAGCGAGAATTGTCCTCTCGAAGACTGTTGTTCGGCCATGCCGTTTATTGTAACGCCGCACCCTGCGCCTCCGGCAATGGCATGGATCACAAACCTTCGGCCCGCGCTTTTGCCCTGCCACCGCGCAGTGGCGAAAACTTCCGGCGCCGATCCCGCATCCAATCAACCACGCATAGGAGCGCGATCGTGGATACACAACTGGAAAATCTCATGAGGCAGCTCGGGGAAGCCATCAACGAGTCCATCTCCTCCTCCGCGCAGGTGGCCGACGTCATCGCCCGCGTCAAATCCGGAGGTTATGACGTCTTCGTCGTGCTGGAAGCCACCGTCGGCTTCAATCAGCACGACGAGCACTCCCCGGCCGTGCCCACACCCTCCCGTCCCGGCGAACCCGATCCGCACTTCAGCGTCCAGGATGCGCGCTTCCTCAAGTCGCTGCGCATCTCCATCGCCCCGGCGGCCGGGCGCGACCGCGACAAACCCGCCTGAGGGCCGGAACCATGAGATGCCGTACCTCTTTGAGTACGGAAGCGCAGCCCTTCCTGTGCTACCATCCTCTTTCAATCGCCGCGCGCACTTTTTCATTGCGCTTCAATTCGGCGGCGTGTGGGGCGAGCGCCTCGCGTTGCAAATGGCAATTGGCAGTCGAACTCTTCGTTCAGGATAGAAGATGAAGGACACTCTGGGAGTTCTGCTGGCGGGTGGCGCAGGCGAGCGGCTTTATCCGCTCACTCGCGACCGCGCCAAGCCCGCCGTAACCTTCGGCGGGATCTACCGCATCATTGACGTCACGCTGTCCAACTGCATCAACTCCAACCTGCGCAGTATTTATATCCTCACCCAGTACAAGGCGCTCTCCCTCAACCGCCATATCCGTGAGGCATGGCAGATCGTCGCCAGCGAACTGGGCGAGTTCGTCGAAATCCTTCCCCCCATGAAGCGGGTCAGCGAGGATTGGTACAAGGGAACCGCCGACGCCGTCTACCAGAACATCTATTCCATCGGCAGCGAGCGCTCCAAGTACGTCATCATTCTTTCCGGCGATCATATCTACAAGATGAACTACGAGCTCATGCTCGAGCAGCACAGGCAGTCCGGCGCCGACGTCACCCTGGCAACCATCCTCATCGACCCCAGCCAGTCGCGCAGCTTCGGCGTGGTTGAAATCACCAAGGACGGCCGCGTCACCGGATTCCAGGAAAAGCCGAAAACCACCGATCTGCGCTCTCCCTACAACCCCAAGATGATCTCGGCTTCCATGGGCATCTACCTGTTCAACAGCGAGGTCCTCATCCCCGCCCTGCTCAAGGACGCCGAGGACGCCGAGTCGCGCCACGACTTCGGCTATGACATCCTGCCCAAGATGGTCGATGACTACAAGGTGTACTCCTACAATTTCATCGACGAAAACCACAAGGAAGCGCTCTACTGGCGCGACGTGGGAACCCTGGAGGCCTACTACGAGGCCAACATGGACGTGGCCAGCGTCTCCCCCATCTTCAACCTTTACGATCAGAGCTGGCCGGTCCGCGGCTATCAGCGCCAGTACCCGCCCGCCAAGTTCGTCTTCGCCGAGGCCGGACGCACCGGCACCGCCGTCGATTCCGTGGTCAGCAACGGATGCATCATCTCCGGCGGTTCGGTCCGCGACAGCGTCCTGTCGCCCGACGTGCGGGTCAACTCCTACGCCGAAGTCGATTCCAGCATCCTGTTCAGCCACGTCAGCATCGGCCGCCACTGCCGCATCCGCAAGGCCATCATCGACCGCGACGTCCACCTCCCCGAGGGAACCGTCATCGGCTATGACACCCAGGCCGACCGCCAGAAGTACTTCGTCACCGAGAGCGGAATCACCGTGGTCACCCGCGACTACTCCCTATTCGAAAGCCCGGCCACCGTCGATTACTACACCAGCGAATAGCCGTCTTCTTCCATCCATGCGAAAGGCCCCGATTCCCGGGGCCTTTCGCGTTTCGGCCTCTGGGCCAAGATAAATTCAGAGTACATACAAACTTTTCATTCCCTCTCTCATCAAGGTTAATCGGGGTTGAGGCAAGTCACTTCGAGCATCCGCAAGATATACCTCCTGCACCATCGCCTGGTAGACCCCAAGATGAACAGATGTTTGCTGCACCGCAGAAAGAGGAAACGGTGAAAGGAACCGCGACAATCCGGGTCATCGCTATTCTTCTATTCGCCGCCGGCGGTGCGCTGTGCCAGAACTCTCCCGCGGCTGACAAAGCATCGCAGCCAGACCCTGCCGCCCCACCGGGAGTGCAAAGCCCGGAGACGCGTTCCTGGCAGTCGCTCCCGGACGCTCCCACGCCGATGCAGCCTACAGCTCAGGCAACCGGCGCCGGCTCCGGGCAGGAAGGCAAACCCGCCAACCCCGTGCCGCCGCCGGAGACCGGCTTCGCCAATCCCTACCGGCTGCGGACTACCCAAAATCAATCCAGCGATTCCTTCGGGAAATACATGGACTTCCAGACGCCCAAGCCGGACCCGGCCTATGCGCCTTCCACCAGCGGCAACTTTCTGGGACGAGCCACCTACGCGGCTTCCAGCACATTTCTCAGCCATAGCGCCTCCGGAAGGCCCCGCCTGAACACCGCGTATTTCGTCGGCATGATGGCCTTGGCAGCGGTCCACACGGCTTACCGTCCCTATTACCAGCGCACCGGGGGGGCGATCGTCGGCGATTTTGGAGTCACCATCGGCAGCAACGCCGGCATCAACGTCTTCCACGAGTTTGAGCCCGCCATCCGAAGCAAGGCGCGGACCTTCACCCCCAAGTTCATCTATAAGCTCGAAGAACGCTTCACCGGCAGCCAGGTCCCGGACAAATAGCCCCGGCCTTCCAGCGGACACGCAAAAGCGCCGCGCTCCATGGCAAGACTTCTGTCATGGAATCGCGGCGATTGAGCTCTGTTTTGCTCCTGCGGGCGCAGACCGGTCGCCCCTTGCTTAGGAGCGATGGAACTGAATGACCTGCCGGCCCCCTGCGCCCTGCGGCGCAACTTCCTCGGGGAACAGCCGGTGCTGCTCCAGCGTGTCGATCAGCATATCGATCAGCGACATGACGATCTCCGGACGGTGCCGGGACTCCTCCACCAGATGGTGGGAGCAGATCGGCTTGCCCTCCCAGTCCGGCAGTCCCT
>Ga0316217_10000319_pt1 | contig 70297 bp, 60 predicted proteins | sample 1anoAmetaG_FD_203633 | JGI IMG/M metagenome (GOLD analysis project Ga0316217, IMG submission 203633) | Freshwater microbial communities from Trout Bog Lake, Wisconsin, USA - 1anoA | ecosystem: Environmental > Aquatic > Freshwater > Lake > Hypolimnion/Profundal zone | place: USA: Wisconsin... | reverse complement strand
GCGGCGGCGGGGGCGGCGGCGCGCCTGCCGATGGCGGAGCAGCTTGGGGCGCCTGGGCTAGGGTCGATAGGGCAAGAACGGCGGAGGCGGACAAGACAACGGCGGCCAAAGGCAGAGAGAGAGAGGGCATTTTCAAACCGGAGATCTCCTGGGGAGCGGGGATGGTTTTACTTATAGACGAGATGATAGGCAGGTGCGGTTCAAAATTGGCTTAAGGTCTGAAGAAAGGGTGAAGAAGCCGGGCCGGCGGGAGTTTCGCGAAGCTTTTTCGGCCCGGAGACGCAATCGTGGCCGGGCAGGGCAAAGCGCAGGGGCCAATCGACCGCATCGTGGATGCCGATGCGCGGGGTCACCAGCACGCGCGAAACCGCGAAGCCGTCGTCGCGCAGTTGCAGCAGCGAGGCCGGGTCCAGCAGATCGAGGGCGTTGTGCATGGGCCGGGTGAGCGCCAACGCCTGGCAAAGCCGGCTGGGGCCGGAGGTGAGCTGGCGGTTCGCCGCTCCCGGCGGGAGCCCCCGATTCACCGCCATCTGCTCGATCCCGGCCAGCGGCTCCAGCGCGCGCAGCAGCACGCACCCGGCCTGGCCCGCGATCTCGCAGCTCACGTTCATGCAGAAGTAGCGGCCGTAGATCGCATAGACATACGCGTGTCCGGCCGGACCGAAGAGAACGGAGTTCCGCGGCGTGGGGCCGCGATGGGAGTGGGCCGCCGGGTCGGGCGGGTCGTTGTGCGGGCCAAGATAGGCCTCGACCTCCACGATGCGCCCCGCCAGCCACTGCGTGGGGCAGCCTTCGGGGCAATGGAGCAGCACCTTGCCCAGCAGGCGCGGGGCAACCCGCTCCGCCGGGTCCTCGAAGAAGCCGCGGGTGAGCGGTCGCCCCAGCAGGCCGGATGCTTTGCCTCCCGTCACTTCTGCGCTTTCTTCCATTCTTCGAGCAGGGCGAGCACGGCCTCGGCGTGGCCGGCGGGCGTCACCTTGGGGAAGACATGCAAGAGGGTCTGGTCCGGGCCAAAGACAAAGGTGGTCCGCTCGATGCCCCAGACTTTCTTCCCGTACATGTTCTTTTCTTTCAATACGCCAAACTGATTGCAGACTTTCTCGTCTACATCTGCAAGGAGCGTGTAGGGCAGGTTGTATTTGGCGCGGAACTTGGCCTGGGCTTTGGGCGTGTCGCGGCTGATGCCCAGCACGATGGCGCCGGCTTCCTGGAGCTTCTGGAAGGTGTCGCGGAAGCCGCAGGCTTCAATGGTGCAGCCAGGGGTGTTGGCGCGGGGATAAAAGAAGAGGACAACCGGCTTGCCGGCGTAGTCCGAGAGGCTTACCGTCTTCTCCTCGTCGGTTTGCGAAGTGAAGTCGGCGACTTTCTGGTTCAGTTCCATGGGGAAATTCCTCGTATGGTGGTTAGAGAGCCTTTAGCAGCGATCCGGTTCGATTATTTCCGAGGGGTGGGGCACTTGTCATCGCGCAAATCGTTGGTTTCTTCGGCAGCTTCGGCCATGCTGGCCGCGATGGGGCTACTGGCCGCGCTTCCGGCCTGCTCCCAGTACCCCGGCCAGGTAACCAAGAGCGCCAAGGACAGCCCGGAGGTGCGCGCCATTGCGGTGCTGGAGTGGACCGGCGAGCCCGGCAAGCCGCAGAAGAGCCGCCTGGTTCCCGTGGCCGTGCTGGATGGCGGCCAGTTGCAGGACGGCGCCATCTACCTGGCCCGGCCGCAGCCGCTGGCGCTCTCCGGCGAGGTCGAGTACGAGCTTCAGCAGAACGGCAAGCCGGTGGGACTCTACGACATCAAGAACGCGGGGCAGGAGCAGGGTTCCTGGGTCGGCTACGGGACCTGGAAGGGGATGCCGCTCGCGCGTCCCAAGCCCTCCGCAAAGGAGCTGGCGCGGACCGCCTTCGACGACGACGCGCAGAGCGATGTGCCGGTGCTGCATCGCAAGCACCATGCCGACGATCCTCCCGCGGCGGGCAAGGGCGGCGGCGGCGACGCGGGCGGCAGTGGTTCCAGCACCGGCGCAAGCGAACCGGCGCAAGCTGCCGATCCTGACCGGCCGACGCTGCACAAGAAGAATTCCAGTAACAGCGCCGGGGATACGGGCGCGACGGCTGCAAGCGCCGGTTCTGCCGACGATCCCGGCCAGCCCACCTTGCATCGCAGGAGCGGCGGCGACAGCGACTCCGCGAGCACGACGGCTTCGACAGCCAGCTCTGCGGCCGATCCCGATCGGCCGACGCTGCACAAGAAAGCCTCCGGCGACAGCAGCGGCGATGCCGGCGCGACTCCCGCAACCGCGAGCAGCGCAGCCGATCCTGACAGGCCGACGCTGCACAAGAAGAGCTCCGACGACTCGGCGTCGGGCAGCGCGCCGGCCAGCGACCCCGACCGGCCGGTGCTCAAGAAGACCAAGAAGAAGAAGCAGGAAGACGTGGGCTACTCCGAGGGGCTGGCCGACGTCACCGATCCGGATCGCCCGCATCTGAAACGAGGGATGGCGAGCGGCGACGCGCTGAGCGTGACGCCCAGCCTGATGGGCCTGCCAGCGGACATGCAGCAGGCGGTAGCCGTCTCCGACTCCAAGACTCGGCCGGAGCACCCGTGGAGCTACTCCTGGGCCAACCCCGAGGACGAAGCCAAGATGAAGGCGTCGCTCGAGGAGATTGCGCGCACCGCTCTGGGGCTTAATCCGCCGCCTGCGCCGCCGGCCCCCGCGCCCAAACGGACCACCGCCCGGAGGAACGCCAAGGCAGCGCCGCCGCCGGAACCGCCGCCGCCCGCGCCGCTGGTGGACGAACAATTCCGCGTCTTCGAGCTGACCTACGGCTCCGGGGCCACGCTGGTGCTGACCGCGCATACCGAGGGTCCGTTGGCCGAGCAGAAGTTCGTCACCCTGGTGGCCCAGCCGGACCTCTACGGCAAAACGCTGGTGCTGCTGAAGAACGTGGCCGACGGCGCGCGCCTGGACGAGACGCCGCGCATGAGGCTGGTGGATGCCGTGGACGCTCTGGCCGACAATCGCGGCGAGCTGCTCTTTGAGCTGCGCGGCCAGACGCAGCGCCAGTTTGCCCTCTACCGCGTGCTGCGCGGCCAGGCCGAGAAGCTGTTCGTGGGCGGCGGGGGAGAGTTCGGGTCGGAGAGCCGGCAATAGCGATCCCTGGCGGCTCGCCGGGCAGAAAGCGAGCAAGACCGCTCACATTTTGGCGGAAATCGTCATCGGCATCACAGACAGATGGTCGGTCGATGTGGTTATGGTCCGATTCGGATATAGAATCGAGGCTGGAGGCGGGCTCGTCGCCCCTCCACAAGGACCTCTAGAGAACATGGCATCCGCGGTTACCGCTCCTTCCCCAGCACCCGTATTCGAGACTCCAAACCTAACCGATGCGCCGGCGGCCGGAACGGCACATGCGCTTCCCGCGCGGCTGGAGGTGCACATGGGCCGCGCCGCGGCGGCCGGCATGGGAATCAACTGGGTGACGCTGACAGCCATTGCGGTCTTTCACGTGGGCGCCCTGGCGGCGCTGTTCTTCTTCAGTTGGCAGCGGCTGGTGGTGATGCTGGTGCTCTACGTGGTGGCCATCAATGTGGGCATCGGCATGTGCTATCACCGGCTGCTGACCCATCGCGGCTACCAGGTTCCCAAGTGGCTGGAGTACGCGATGACCGTCTGCTCCACGCTGGCCCTGGAGGGCGGACCGATCTTCTGGGTAGCCACGCACCGCGTCCACCATCAGCTCAGCGACCAGGATGGCGATCCGCATACGCCCCGCGAGGGCGGCTGGTGGGCGCACATGGGCTGGCTGATCTGGGGCGAGGCGCTGCACGCGCAGACGCAGGTGCTGGCCCGCTATGTGCCCGACCTGGTGCGCAGCCGCTTCCATGTCTGGCTGAGCAAATACCACTGGATTCCGCTGGTGGCGAGCGGCGTGGCGCTGTTCGGCTTTGGCTGGATATGGGGCGGCTGGAAGAACGCCGTGGGCATGGTGCTGTGGGGCGCTTTCATGCGCGTCACGCTGGGCTTGCACGCCACCTGGCTGGTGAATTCGGCGACCCACATCTGGGGGACGCGGCGCTTCGAGACCCGCGACCGTTCGCGCAACAACTGGTGGGTGGCGCTGGTGAGCGGCGGCGAGGGCTGGCACAACAACCACCACGCCCACCCCGTCTCGGCACGCCACGGCATGGCCTGGTACGAGTTCGATCTCAACTGGGTGGGCATCTGGCTGCTCTCGAAGCTCGGCCTGGCCAGCAAGATCAAGCTGGCCAAGTTTGACCGCGCCGACCCGAAACCGGCGGCAAGCTAGGGACTTCCGGTTCAGTTGACGGCACTCGGGGCTAGATCGTCGAGGGGTCGGCCCATTAAGGGCCTTTGCCCAAAAAGCTGAGTGGCGACCCCAAAGAGCCTCAGTCCTGCCCCGGTTTGCCTCCGGCGGGACCCGCGAGCAGCAGGATGGATACCTGAGCGAATGTTGACGGAAAGGTAACTGCCGGGTGGCCGGTCAATCGCTCATCAAAAGTGAAGCTCCCGCGAATAGGGCTGCACGCAGGAAAAGCTCTTAGTAATATTCGATATTGCGAACGACCACGTCACCTTCAGTGGAGGTCTCCATTGCCGACGAGCTAAAGCGTTCTGTCTTGCGAATCCAGTTCCCGTGTGAATCGGCCTGATAGGTATATTTGCGGCTGTTGATCTGGCTTCCATCCCGAAACCACTCCGATTTCTCCACCATCCAGCCCTTGTTGTTGTAGACGTAGACTGTCCGGTTGTAATAGTTCTGAGTGTCGACAGTCTCTTCGATCTGTCTGCCGTGCGCGTCGAATACCGAAGATGATTTGCCCTCGCCCAGATCCGAGGAAATGCGAACGCTTCCATCGCCCGCGTTCGCGGATTGAGAGTAATGACTGCTCTGCAAAACCCATTTCATTCGGCCGTTCGGTTGTCTTGTGCGGATGTAGACCGACGTTTGTTGTACCTTGCTTTCAGCATTCTGTGTGCGTACACCCCTTTCAAAAGGCACATCTTCGACCAATTCCGTTCTCGATGTGGATAGTGGTTCATACTCGTACCGAGTCTCTTCATGGCTTACGTATCCATTGAAGAAATCCTGGGAATGAATCTCCTTCACAGGTCGGCCCTCCGCATCGCGTACGTACTCGATGACCTCATCCATGAGTCCCGTCTTCCGCCGTTCTTCAATCACCCAATTTGAGTCCCAACGGAGATCCGTGTGATCGCAGGAGCCTCGGGTGTCGCAATCATCTACCCCAATCAGCCGACCGTCGGGAGAGAATGTGGACGTTTTGATGCGAATGGTCGAACCGTCCGGCTCCGATTCCTGCACGTGGACGATCAGGGTCTCCCGAATGAGATGAACTGGACCGTCGATGCCAAGAACCTGAAGCGTATTCGGTCCCATCGGGTCAGATATCGGCTTCTCGGTTTGAGCGAACAGGCAGAATGGTATTGCTGCGATGAGAAGTGTCAATTGAGCGCGCATTTTAGTGACTTGGACTGGGCCAGTAACAAATTGTAACCGCAACGCGAATTGTGCTGGAACCACGGAAAGGACACAGCTGACTGTTCGCGAGACTATCGTCGCCAACCTGGAAACTACCAGGGAGTCATCCTCTTGGAGATACAGCCGGGACGGAAGGTGCGAAAGAGTCGCAGCTCGCCCATAAGGTAGGAGATTTTGGACAAAGCTGCTGGGGGAATGGAGCTTCAGAGGCAGCCTTGAACAGAGGTTCGCTGGACGGATCGGGTATCTTCGGGCTGGACGCCGCGCTTCACGCTTGAATCAAGAAAGCCGAGTGATGGGTCACTGTGCCATGGGGAATCGCGCCGGTGAACGGCAGGCAGAGAAAGTACTCCTCGGGGACGCCTTCGAGTTTCAGCTCCGGTACCCGGCGGAAGCCGAAGCGGCCGTAATAGACCGGGGAACCGAGCAGCACGCAGCCCTGGGAGCGGCGCTCGCGCAGGACCTGCAAGCCGGCCAGGATCAGCTCCTTGCCGATACCCTGGCGCTGGAATGAGGGCAGCACCCCGACCGGCCCCAGAATCTGCCAATCGCAATCCCGCCCGTCGATCCAGGCGGGGGAGAAGGCTACATGGCCCACGATTTGGCCTTCCGATTCCGCGACCAGAGACAGGCTCAGCACGTGGGCGGCGCGCAAGGCCTCGACGATCAGGTGCTCGGTTTGCCGGCTATGGGGATGGTGGGCGAACGCCGCAATGTGAACGCCGCGGATGGCGGCGCTGTCGTCCTCGCTTGCGAACCGGATCGGCATATTCGGCTCTTTCCTACCGGCGCAGCTTGGCCCGCACCCAGAGCGTGCCGAAAAGCGGCAGGGCCACGACCAGCACCAGCACGCCGAGCGGAAAGCCGACCCAGAGGTAGCTATCCGCGTAGCTCACCGTGTGGTGGCCGAAGAGGTTCCAGGCCAGCAGCGCGAAGATGGCCATGCAGGTGGAGGCGAAAAAGGTGAAGAAGGCCGCTGCAAAGCTCAGCAGCAAGCTGGTGAACAGCCCGAAGCCCTTGAGGGGAAATCCCAGAACGGTTCCACCCTGGACGGATTCAGGTTTTGCGGATTGCTCCATGGTTGCGGCCTCTATCGACTAGAATACAGATCAATGTCCAGCAGCGCACAAATCGAACTCTGGCCCGCGGAAAAGGTTGCTCAGCAGACAACCGTGAGCGAAGCGCCCAACGGAATTCACTTTGGATCCTGGGGCGAGACCCGCATCTCAGATGCCGACTTGGAGCGCCTGGTAGGCGCCGTGCCGGCGACGCTCAGCGCCGCGCTCGCCAACCGGCTCTATTACTTTGTTCCGCTGGCCATTGCCGATACCGGCGAGACGCTGATCGCGCCGGGCTACACGGTCGATCTGGGAGATCGCGCCATCTGCCACCGCAACAACACCTTGGGGGCGAAAGAGGCGGTTTTTCTCTCCACGCGGCTGGTGGAGGACCGTTTCGGCCTGGCCTTCGAGTACTTCATCAACGTGGCGCACAATTTTGTCGAAGCTGCCGGCGTGCCGGAGAGCTTTTCCGCGCTGGCCTGGTCGCAGGCCGAGGCGCAGGTGCGCGGCGAGACCAGCCAGGACGCCTGGGAGACCCGCCGCCGCGCGCAGGACAGCCGCAGCGGAACAAAGGGCATTGACGAGCGCGCCCGCACTACCTACTTCGAGTCGGCCTTCTCCGATTCGCTGGCCGTCTACATGCTGGCCCTGGCCGTGGACTTCGACTACCACGACCTGCGCGAGCGCGAATATCCGCTCCTGGCCGCCCCGGCCTTGGCCGAGCGGCTGCGCCATGTGGCCAGCCTCTTCCCCGCCAACCCCGGCTACGAGTTCCAGATCCTTTACCGCCGCAAGGGGTAAGCGACCGAGGGTTTTCGGGGCTCGGCCATCCGCTGAGAGATTCGTCAGGCCGGGCATGAGCCGTCCAGAGCGTTCTCGTAAATTCCGGAGACCGGAATTTTTGGTTTCCCACCCATTCCGCTGAAAAACGCGGAATGGATGGGGCACGGGAGCTTATAGCAAAAGCAAAAAGGCTCTATCTGTGGGCTGCGGTGGCGGAGAGGAAGAGATCGACGTTGGTCCGGTCCACCAGGGTTGTGCCGGTATCGATGAAGACCGGATAGGGCGAGTAGAAGTCGGAGCGGAAGTCCTTATTCAGTTGCGGCGGCGGGGCGTGGAAGACCTCGAAGAGCAGTTTCAGCCCGAAATAGCCCATGGTATAGGGCCTTTGCGCGATGGTCGCATCGATGGTTCTATCCTTGACGGCGTCCAGGGTTCCGGGGTCCGCATCCCAGGTGATCAGCTCGCGGTCGTGGAGGTTGGCGCGCTTGAGGGCATCGGAAACCGGCTTTCCGCAGACCGCTTCCAGGCAGACAAAAGCATCGATCTTCTGGGCGCCGGTCAGGGTCATGTAGTGCTGGGCCTTGTCGAAGGCCAGACTCGCGTCGCCCTTGATGTCGACGATATCCGCGATTTTGATGCCGGGCTGGGTGTTGAGGATCTCCTTGAAGCCGCGCAGCCGCTCTTCGATGTTGGGCTGGCCGGGAATGCTGAAGAAGACGACGTTGCCTTTGCTGCCGAGCTTATCGACCAGGCGGCTCCCCCCCAGCCGTCCCGCTTCCACGTTGTTGGTCCCGATGAAGTAAAGGCGGCGGGTGATGCTGGCGTCGGAATCCAGGGTGATGATGGGAATCCCTTCCTGAATGGCCGAATCGATCTCTCGTTGCAGGATGGAAACGTCGGCAACCGAGATGAGAATGCCCGCCGGTTTGGCACGAACGGCCTGCTGCAGGGCGTCCAGCTCGCCCAGGGGATCGTAACTTTGCGGCCCGACAACCTTGGCCGTTACTTTGTATTGCTCAGCCGCCTTGTTGAAACCGTTGGCAACGGTCTGCCAGTAGGGCAGGCTCACATTGGTCGCGACCAGGTAATAGACGTCTTTCTGCGGCCCGTTGTTGCAACCGGAAGTAAAGGCAACGGCAAGCGCCAGCGTGGCTAAGGCAATCTTTTTCATGGCTTTTCACCTTCCAACTCAGTCAAGTAGTGTTTCGTTGACACGATCCGCATCCCATTCGCCCACTCGGTTTACGAGTCCGGCGACCGAGAAATTTGTCGGAATGCAGAGCTTCCGGAGCCAGTGCAGCAGAAACAGCAGAACCCGCAATGTTCTGGGATCGAGCGGCACTCCCGCGCTCGCCGCGAGGAAACGGAAGTTCTTCAACTCGAGCCGTTCCATCCGCGAGACGAGAGACAAAATCCGGAGTGCCCAACATCATGCAACCTGCAACTTTCCGAGGTTGATTTTCAGGGAGCCAAGAAGCGCCTTCCCGAAAGGCCTACATTTTGCTGGCGGAAGTCTAGCACCGTTTGTGTGGATTAATCTATGACGGCCCGGACGCGGGCAACGGGGGATTCCGGGATCGAGGTTCGAGGAGGAATCCGGGCACAAAACGGGACCCCGGTGTGCGCCGGGAGAGGCGCGTGGGTGGCCCTCCACCGCACCCGGGACAGCCGCGCCGGGCAGACGCGCAGGGTGCGTTTTTCTCGCGGTCGAACTACCCTATGGATTCGAGGAGCCAAGCTCGAAAAATCGTGAAGCGGGGGCAGTGCTTGGCAATCTCGTCTGGATCGATCAGCGCCAGAAGCTTGCTGGCGTGTTTGATCTTGCCGTACTCGCCCTTTTGCGTCTTTTCCGTCGCCGTCTTGAGCTTATCGTAGAGATCGGCCTTTGGCTCTTGCTCAAGATCGAGGCGTTTGGGAAGGCTGTTCCTCTTGAAGCCCTTTTTGTAGAACGCTTCCAGCGCGTCGGGATCGGAAACGATCCATGCCTCCATGCACTGGACCATCAGGTGAACTCGCTCGGCGAGGCCGTCTGGTAACTCCCAGCCGTCCCCTTGGCCGCGCGCACCGACTCCTTCTTTCTGGCGAAGATGGGCTACGCGAAGAAGTGCATCTTGGGCCTTGTCTATTTCCCCTGCTTCATTCTTGGGAACCGGAGCAATTGCGGACTCCGAATCCACAAGCAGTGCATTGACGCGCTCGCCATTGACCGCCAAGGCATTCTTGAAAGCCTTGTAAGCCTCATCTCTCCCGCCGCAGCAAATGAACCTCAAGCTGCCGCGCTTCTCTCTGGCTTTGGACCTTTCCTTTACAAAGAGGACATCGAATCCCCGGCGTAACTCCTCTTGAAGCGCAACCCTGTCTCCACCACCCTCGACATACACGGCGATCTCGATCATAGGTTGCCCCCGATTTCGCCGATGCGCCAAATCTCTCCTAACTTGTACTTATCCAGCCAAAATCGCAGCTTCTCCGACTCGACTCTCTTCAGAACCGTGCCGCCGCGGTATTCGCACACAAGCACCGAGTCGGCGACTTCCGTCAGCGCGGAAACCAGCGCGTCCGAGTGCGTGGTGACGATCAGTTGCGTTCTGGCGGAAGCTTCCTGCAACAGGCCAGCCAAAAGCGCGATGGCATCGGGATGAAGGCCAAGTTCAGGCTCTTCCATGCAGATCAACGGCGGCGGCGTTGGGGCAAGCAACTGCGCCAGGATCGCAATGAATCGGATTGTTCCGTCGGAAAGGCGGGTAGCGGGAATTGGCTGCTTTAGACCATTTTCATGCAGATAGAACTGCACTGTTCCGCCCTCGATCCGCGTGCTGTACCGATCGAACCGAGGCAGGAATCGTTTCAAATAGCCATTGAATTCCGACCATGCGCCGGAGTGTTCCAGTTGGTTCAGGATCAGGCCCAGATTCCGAGAGTCAGGTGCGAGCGTGTCATTGGGCAAATCGGTTGGTTGGGGTCTGCGAACCTCGGCCTCTCGTCCAATTGTCCACTCGCGAAAACTCCGAATGGCCTCAAAGTACTTCCCAAGCGCTGTCAATTCCGGGTAGACCCACGGGTCTTTGAGCTGCATCAGGATAGAATCATCTAGTTTAAGAGTTTTACGATCTAGGTCTCGCTTAGCCCTACGAACCACCTTGGTCGATCCAGTTTCTATTCTTGTGTTGACTACGGGATTTCCGTCTTGGAGGTGATAGAAGAAGTCCGCGTATTCACCGGCGGCTTTTAGCCATAACTGGTCTTCTGTGGGTTGAATGCTCGTATATCCAACATCTTCAATTACTTCATCCGTTACCTCAACTCGCGTCCCTGATGCGGCAAAGGAAAGTCTGTAATGAATAGTATTGCGTTCATGAATAACCATACTTAATGACAACAATTCTTCGATATTGCTGGGTTCAACTTCTGCATCGATCGTGCCAGTTCCGTCGGTATCGTCACCCTTCCACAGCCACTCACGCACCCCGCCGCCTTCGCGAATCGCGCTCGCGAAACCCGTGGGCAGGGAATGGAGAAGTTCAATCCCTTCGATCAGATTGGACTTTCCCGAGCCGTTGGGTCCGATCAGGACGTTCAGCGGCTGAAGCGGGATCGCCTCCGAATTCGGAGGAAACGAGAGTATCCCGTCCAGCCGTAGGGATTTTAGAAATGGCACGTTAGCCTCCAATGGGTATTGCAGCCAAGATACAACAGTTTTGTGTAGTGGGCGAGGACTGGCACCGACTCGGATTCCAAGCTCGGGAATTCAAGATGCATCGTACAGCCTTTCATCGTCTGGAAGAGGCGCGAAGCTTCCCTGGCAAAAATCTAGCCCACGGCGCCAAGGGCCAGCGCCCCAATCTAAGCAGTCAAACAGCCAAACACCCGCCCGGCCAGCATTTTCGCGTGGTTCCCGACGTCGATGGGCCAAGGCGCGACGAGCTTTTCGAAGCGCACTTGGTCTCCGGCAAACAGGGCGCGCGCCGCCTCCTCGAAGCCCGGCTCGTTCCCTGCCATGGCCGACATGAAGCGGTAGGCCGACTCTTGCGCAAGCCGCAAGCGATCCTTGTCCTGGTTCGCCCGCCTGGCTTGCTCCACCAGCTTGCGCAGAGCTACGGAGGCTCCGCCGGGCTGCGTGGCCAGCCAATCCCAATGGCGGGGCAGGAGGGTTACCTCGCGGGCCACGACGCCCAATTTTGGGCGGCCCGGCTTGCGCGCGCCTTCCTCGGCTGCGGCAGATTCGGCGCCTTGCACGGCCTGGGTTTCCGTAGGGGCGAGCCAGCGGGAAAGCTCTTCGGGCGTGCCGCGCAGGTCCACTTCGATCACCTGGCTGGTGACGTCGTCAAAGATCAGCACCTGGGCAAGCCGGTCGGCGTTGGTCGATTCCTGTGCTTTGAGCGCGACGAGGCGCAGCTCACCGGACGAGATTTGCCGCGTGCCAGCAAAGGCCGTACAGGAAGCTGGGTAGTTTTCGTTCACAGCGCACCTCTTCGGGGAATATAACCCGGATGAAACTATATTATCCGGGTAATAAATCTCCGTCAAGGCTGGCTGTCGTAGGCGATGCGCCCCTCACTGATCGTCCAGCGGACTTTGCCCAGCATGGTCCAGCCGTCGAAGGGGGTGTTGCGCGACTTCGACTTGCCTTCGGCGGCGCGGTAGGTCCACTCGGCTTTGGGGTCGAAGACCACCACGTCGGCAAAGCTGCCCACGGCCAGCGTGCCGCGGCCCTTGAGTCCCAAGAGCGCCGCGGGTTGCGCGCTCAACAGGCTCAGCACGCGGCCCAGGGGCATGCGCCACTCCTTGTGCAGCCAGCGCAGGCTAAGGCCCAGCGCGGTTTCCAGGCCGGTGATGCCGTTGGGTGCGTTCTCGAACTCGACTTCCTTCTCGTGGACGGCATGGGGCGCGTGGTCGGTGGCGATAGCGTCCACCACGCCGTCGAGGATGCCCTCGATGAGGGCGTCGCGATCGGCAGCCGAACGCAGCGGCGGGCACATCTTGGCGTGGGTCGAGTAGAGGCCGACGTGCTCCTCGGTCAGCAGGAAGTGGTGCGGGGCGACCTCGCAGGTGACGCGCATCCCGCTGCGGCGGGCCTGGCGCACGGCGGCCAGCGCGGCAGCGGTGGAGGTGTGGGCGATATGCAGGTGGGCGCGCGCCTCGCGCAACTCCGTAACCAGGCGAATGTCGCGCTCGACAATGCTGGACTCGGACTCGGCGGACATGCCGCGCAGGCCGAGTTTGAAGGACATGGGCCCCAGGTTCATGCTTGCGCCCTGGGTCATCCGCGTATCTTCGGCGTGCTGGATGACGCAGAGGCCCACGCGCGCGGCGGCGGCCAGGGTCTCGCGCATCACGCCGTCCTTGAGGATGGGGCGTCCGTCGTCGGAGATGGCCACCGCGCCGGCGGACTTGAGGGCGGCAAAATCGTTGATGGTCTCGCCCTTGGAGCCGCGGGTGGCGGCGGCGATGGGGAAGACGCGCACCACCGCGCCGCGCTCCGGGGCCAGCATCCAGCGGGTGGTTTCGACCGAGTCGTTGACCGGCACGGTGTTGGGCATGGCGGCGACCGAGGTAAAGCCGCCCGCTGCGGCGGCAGCCGTACCGGTGGCGATGGTCTCCTTGTAGCCCTGGCCGGGCTCGCGCAGGTGGACGTGGATATCGACCAGCCCCGGCGCCAGGACCAGGCCCTTGGCGTCGAGGACTTCGGCGCCGTTAGTCAGCTTCAGCTTGCCGGGAGCGGCGATTTCGGCGACCTTGCCGTCCTTGAGCAGAATGTCTTTCAGCCCGTCGACGCCCGCTGCCGGATCGATCAGTTGACCGCCACGAATTACCAGTGCCGTCATGCGCGGCCTCCTTCTACGGTGCTATTTTCGTAAGAATGCGCTGAACCTTTTCCAACTCATGCTTCACCACAATAGATGGGTTAACGACCTCCAACAGACGACTCGCGAGCTTTACCAGTCCGTCCTTGGCCGTTCGAATGTTACATGAATCAATCAGGTATTCAGCATCGCCACGCAGGCTTGAGTCTTCCGACTGTAGCCACTCATCGATGACCCGATTTGCCAGTTTTGTCTCATCGACGTCAAATCTGGAATACAGCTTCTCAAGATTGATCCAGACAAGGTTCATCTCTTTCGCCTGCTTTGCTCTTTCTATCTCGCGCTGGCGGAAGTTTTTCATTTCATGCCGAAATTTCTCATAGATCATCATCTTAGCCCTGTGGCGAGTCTATATTGCGTTCGCCGTCAGCGCCCGCTCGACGACCGCCATGCGGATGGCGACGCCGTTCTTCACCTGTTCCAGGATCACGGATTGCGGCCCGTCGGCCACCGCGGCTGTGAGTTCCAGCCCGCGAATGATGGGTCCCGGATGCAGAACGATGGCCGCCGGGGCGTGAGTGGCCAGCCGCTGCTCGTTGAGCTGATAGCGGACTTTGTAGTCTTCGAGATCGACTTGGAGGCCGCTGAGCCGCTCGGCCTGGATGCGCAGCATCATCACCGCCTGCGACTGAGCCAGCGCTGCTTCGAAATCGCGCTCGATGGAGATGCCAGGTCCGGCGGCGGCGGCCAGTTCGGGCAGCAGGGCCGGCGGGCCGCAGAGAATGACCCGCGCGCCAAACCGGGGCAAGAGCAGCATGTTCGAGCGGGCCACGCGGCTGTGCAGAATATCGCCCACGATGGTGACCGTGATTCCGGCCAGGGTTTCGGCGTTGACTGCGAACGGAAACGCGGGTCCTTCGACTCCCTCCGCTGCGCTTCGGTCGCTCAGGATGACAGGCTTCTTATTAAGTTCAAGAAGATGATTGAGATCGGGACGACAGGTTTTTGTGGCGGGGTCGAAATGCGCCAGGATGGTGCGCAGGTCGAGCAGCGCCTGGGTGGGATGCTCGTGCATGCCGTCGCCGGCGTTGAGCACGGGCAACTGCGTCTCACGCTCCAGCAGCCAGGCCGAGCCGGAGGAGTTGTGGCGCAGGATGATGGCCTCTGCGCCCAGAGCGCGCAGGGTCAGGCCGGTGTCTTTCAGCGACTCGCCCTTTTCGATGCTGGAGGAGAGGCTGGAGATCAGGGTGGTGTCCGCGCCAAGCCCTTTGGCGGCCAGCTCGAAGCTGGTGCGGGTGCGGGTGGAGGACTCGTAGAAGAGCAGAGCCACGCGGCGCTTGGCCAGGATGCGCATCCGCTCCAGCGGATTCTGGTTTTCCAACGCCGTGGCGCGAGAAAGGAGACGGCTCAGCCCATCCAGGCTCAAGTCCATGATCGAAAGCAGCGATCCGGGATGGTAAGGATAGGGCGAGGGAGGCACAGGCGGCGTGCCGAGCTGGCGGCGGAGAGGTGTTGCAGCGAGATTCATACAGTCCACACCGGAGCACCGGGCTCCGGTCCGGTTCAGAGGGTTTGCCTGGAGCCGGCGCACAGAGAAGCGCACCGGCAAAAAGGGGAAATGCTAGTCGATGCGTTCGACCAGTTGTACCTGTTCGTCGTTATCGACTTCGCGGAACTTCACTTCAATAATCTCCCGGCTGCTGGTGGGGACATGTTTCCCCACGTAGGTGGCTTCGACGGGCAGTTCGCGGTGGCCGCGATCGATCAGCACGCAGAGCTGCACGCGGCGGGGACGGCCGTGGTCGAAGAGCGCGTCGAGGGCGGCGCGCACGGTGCGGCCGGTATAGAGGACATCGTCGCAGAGAATGACGTCGCGGCCTTCGATATCGATGCCGATGGCGCCCGGGGTAACAATGGGCCGCGAATCCGCGGTGGAAAGATCGTCGCGGTAGAACTGGATGTCGAGCACGCCGGTGGCCACGGGGCGCTTCTCGATGCCGGAGATGAGCTTGCCCAGGCGCTCGGCCAGCGGAATGCCGCGGCGCTTGATGCCTACCAATGCCAGGTCTTCGCTGCCGTTGCTCTTTTCAACGATCTCGTGGGCCAGGCGCACCAGGGTGCGCTCGATCTCGGAGGCGGACATCAGCCTGCCCTTGACGCGCAGGGTGGGAGTGCTTGGGGATTCGCTCATGGGCTTCTCTCGTGGTTTGTCTCTCGCAGGATGATACGAGGGGTTAGGGTTGCGGGGCAAGTTGCGCCGGGGTGAAGGCCGGCTCTGGACCCGATCTGTGACGAGGAAGAGGCCGGGGGGCTCCGGGAACAGAAAAAGAGCTAGATTTCAGGCCGCCGGTGATGGGCCATCCAACGCGCGCCCAAGGCTCCGCCGGCGCCGGCGAAGAGCAGAAGGAAGAGCGCGTTACCCGCCAAGCCGAAGGCCACAAAGCCGGCGTGGCCCTCCGGCTTGGCCATGAAGGCCAGGATCTGAGCATAGGCGGCTTGCACTTGTACGGCATCGGCCGGGGCCATGCCCGCGGTTGCCTGTTGCGAGACCTGGCGCAGCGAGTCCACCACGGCCTTCCAATCCGAGTCGATCTGGCTGGCCTGGTGAAGGAGGTAGCGCTGCACGAGGAGGGTGCTGCCGCTGATGGCGAAGGCCAGCCAGCCGGTCAGGATGCCGGTGACCAGGCCAATGCGGATGCCTGCGCCGGTGGTGATCCAGGCGGGCTTCTGGCTGCGCATATAAAGGCTGACCGCCCAGGCCGCAGAGGCGGACATCCACACCACGCCAAAGAAATTCAAGGGAGAGACGCTGCAGGAGAGCATGGCCGCCGGGACCGCCAGGATCAAGGCCGCGCGCAGGGCCGGCTTCCACTCGACGACGCTGGCATCCGGGACGGGATCGCTCCACCGCTCGGGATGGGCTTCGCCGGGAGCGCTGTCGGCCGGATAGAGCAGTTGCGGCAAACCGCAGGCCGGGCAGTAGCAGTTCTCCTCCTGGACGGTCTGGTGGCAGCGATTGCAGGTAATCTCCATACATTTATGAGCCTATAGCATTTTGCCGGGGTGCGGGTGAGCAGGGACTTCTGGCTCAGCACAATCGCGTGAGGATTCCGAGCACCCGAAATTGGGTTTTGCAAGGGCAGGGCTTGAAAGGCTGCGGAAAAGCCCTTCAGTCCGGAATAAGCGTCGTGGCGCGAGTCCAACCTTGGCAGAAATCGAACGGCGTCGCGCGCGCTCGGGATGGGGTTCGCCCTGCTTCAGTTTGAGGCTCGGCGGATGCCGTAGCCGAAGACCGTACCATTGCAGCCCAGCAGCAACGTCTGGGTGTTCGCGGGATCGGGTATGGCTCGCAGCGACACGCAGTCGTCCCCCATCACTTCTTCGTAGACTGGGAGGTTCTGCTGGTCGTAAATCCGTAACCTGGTGCGATGCCACGCCGCGTAGTCCTGGACAATGGCGAAGTACGACCTGCCGTCTGAGACATGCAGCGATGTGGCTTTTATGTTGGTAACCTGCGCATCATGGTCAATAGGAAAACGTGCAAGAATGTTTCCGTCCATGCTGAGTACATAAACTCCGTTTTCGTCGAAAGCGACCAGTTTATCGAGGCGCGAATCGGTTCCCCATTCAGTAAGTGAGAACTTGGCAAGATAAATTGCTGCTTTCTGGCGACTCAAGACGATGCCGTTCTTGTCCCTGACGACGAGTTCTCCTCCCGCATTGCTGTGAACGACAAAGCCTTCAGGGTATTTCTCAGAGCTTGCAATCTCGGTATGCCAAATATTTCCATCGTCTGGCACAGACCACAACTCTCGCCCGCCGGAAGACAAGGGATCGACGAGGTGGATGCCGGTAGTGCCGTTAAATCCAACGGCAACTGCGAGGCCATCACCGAAACCTGCCACAGCCGAATCATCGACACCATCTCCGGAAATGCCAAGCGACCAGATGGATCTTCCCCTGCTATCAAAGAGCACCGGAGTCTCGACCCAGCCGCCACGACACAGAAAGTAGGGCCCTTCATTCTTTGCAGTCCACACCGAAACGACTTCCGACTTACACTCTTGAAACGGCACGGTCTCGATTGGCGCACCGCCCGCGTGGACAATAGCTGCTCCGCGCCGCCCCGCAATCGTTAATTGGTTGTTTTTGTCCTGCTGGATGTCGGTAACGACTCCGATGTCCGGCAGCCGATAAGCAACTTCTCGCGAGAATCGTTCAGCTCCCAGGATGACCCTCGCGCGCCAGAATGCCGGCGGCGGAATTTTTATGGCACTCATCAAGATCTGCGGCAAGAACCCGACGAAGAAGCCGCTCAGAAGGAACAGCACGATGACGAATGCCCATGAGACTCTCCACGAACGGCGAGATGCTTGCCGGCTTTTCTGCCTCAGTAGGACTGCAATAAGGACGAAAGACACTCCAATCCCGCCCAGCCAACGCAGAAGTTGAAGCCCTAGATAGGACACAGCGATGCCGGTCCACGCGTCGATGATTCCCCATTTGGCCAGCAGGAATGAAAGGCCCAGCAAGCACACAGGCAGGATCACCAAGGAGATGCCAGCTACCCCGAGGCCTGCGATCGAGCGACTTTTCATGGATGAGTGCCCTCCGGCCGGTCAGATTCATCCCATGCCCTTCCGAATCCGGGAGAATGAGCTTGAAACTGTTTGGCGATGATAGCAAAGATGGCAGAGGCAAGACAGAAACTCGTGACACGGAGTCCGGATAGGTCCCGAGGAGCGAGGTTCGCGCCAATCTTGGGCATCCGGTCGGAGCACAGGCTACTCGGCAATAGCTGGAAGCAACCGCAGATCCTTCCGCTGCGCGTCAGGATGACAGCGCGAGAGGGAGTTCGAAATGAGCGTGTGGCCGAGCACTCGGTAGTTACTTGTTCGCCAAGTTGGCCTCAAGCCCCTAAGCGGGACAACTAAGGGCCCTCTGAATAAGTGCTCACGCATAAGCCGCATTGCCGAAGGGGCTAAAGCCCACGTCGATTTTGCGGCACTAACGGCACGGCTGAAGCCGTGCCCTTTCAAAACATCAACTTAATCGGAGGTCCCCAACTAGCCCAGCTTGGCGTTCACAATCGCCTCGGCCGCTTGCACGACCTCATCCAGCGTCAGGTGGGTCGAGTCGAGCAGGACTGAGTCGTCCGCCGCCTTGAGGGGCGAGTCGGCGCGGTTGCGGTCGCGGTGGTCGCGCTCGCGCAGGTCGCGGATAACCTCTTCCAGTTGCACGCCGGGGTTGGGGCCCATCTGCTGGTAGCGGCGCAGGCCGCGCACTTCCGGCGAGGCTTCGAGAAAGATTTTGACCTCGGCCTGGGGAAAGACCACGGTGCCAATGTCGCGGCCTTCCATCACCACCCCGCCCGCTGCGCCCAGTTGCTGCTGCAAGCGGACCATCCAGGCGCGAATGGGGGTGTAGACGCTGGCGCGGGAAGCGCCATCGGTGACCGCCTGGTTGCGGATCAGGCCGGTCACGTCTTCGCCGTCGAGAAAAACGCGATTGTTCTCTTCGCCGGGCTCCAGACCGATCGTCGTCTGCGCGGCCAGCGATTCCAGGGCGGCGCAGTCGTCAAAGGAGACGCCCGCGCGAAGAGCCTTCAGGGCGAAGGCCCGATACATTGCGCCGGATTCCAGATTCAGCAGCCCGAAACGACGGGCCAGGCGCTGGGCAATGGTGCTCTTGCCCGCGCCGGAAGGTCCGTCAATGGCGACCACGATCTTCCGGCCGGGCGTCAGGCTGGCTGGCTGGCTTTCTTCCGCGCTCATTAGGGCTTCTTCGTCCCTTTGTCAGGCCGGGCGGTAAAGCCAAAGCGCTTGCTGTTGCCCGCCTTGGTGCCTGCGGTGAGGGCTGGTTTGCGGCTGCTGTGGGCGGCCGGGCGCGCATCGGTGCGCGCGTCATTGCGCGGGCCGCCGGCGCTGCGGGAGCCGCTGGCGCCGCGGGCCGGGCTGCTGCCGTTGCGGGGAGCCGCGCCGGCATTGGCCGACGATTTCGCGCCGCTGGTGTGGCCGTTGCGCTGTCCCCAGGCCGGAGCGGCAGACTTGGTGGTGCGCGCGCCGTTCGAGCCGGTGGTGGGGCGGCTGCCGTTTCCGTTCGAGCGCGGTCCGCTGCTCGTACCCGAGGCGGTGCGTGTGCCGTTGGCTGGGCGTGCGCCGTTCAGCGGGCGGGCTCCGGCAGGGCGGGAGTCCGAAGCAGGACGCCGCGCCGGGCGGCTGCTGGAGGCCGATGTCGCCGGCTTGCGATCCCGCGAGGAGGTCGCCGGGCGGCTGAAGTGCGGCCGGGCGGCGGCGGGCTTGGCTGCGCTCACGGGCTTATGTGCGGCGGGGGTCCGGGGCGCATGGGACTCGGGAGCGACGCGCGCAACGGGCTGGGCCGCAGGCTCTGCCTGAATCGGCTGTTGCGCGGTGGGCTCGGGAATCTCTTCGTCGTGCTCGTAGGAGCGCAGGAAGTAGGCGGAAGCCGGCATGGACGAGCTGGTATAGAGGGTGCTGGGCTCAGAGAACTCGGGCAGCGTCCCCGCAACGTAGAAGTGCGGCGCGTGGCCCATCGAGAGGGTGTGCACCTGGCGCGTGGCCACCAGGCCGCGCAGAACTTCGCGCACCTTGCTGCGGGCGGTCAGCGGAGCTAGGAAGATCTCGACCTCCTCCATGCTGGCGGCAATCACAGCTTGAAGGTAGATGGAGGCGAGCACGGAGATCGCCGTGACCTGCGAGGTCGAGGCGCCTTCGGCAATGGCCTTTTGAAAGCGTTGGCGCAGCAGTTGCCACTCGGCGGGCTGGCCGGGGGCGGAGATCACAGGGATGATGCGGAGTTGTTGCCAGAGCTCGGTGATGGCGCGCAGGACTGCGGATTCTGTGACTTCCCGGCCCAGATCGTGGGTCAGGTTCGAGATGGTCTTGTCGCCTTGTTCCAGCAGCTTGTAGGCCTGGACGGCCAGTTGCGAAACCTGGCGCGAGCCGGTCAGTTGCGGGCTGCGCCGCCAATCGCGGTCGCCGCGCAAAGCATACACGTAGGGCAGAACCCACCCTGCCACGACAAAGTCCGGCTGTTCGCCTGCTTGTCCCAGCAGATTGAGCCGCACAGCCACGCCGTCCAACTCCAGGCGTACCAGCAACTCTTCGGCGAGCGCAATATCTTTGGGGTCGGGGGTTGCGTTCCGCTGGCCGGCTACGGCCTCGACAAACGACGGCGCGATCGAGGCGGAATACTGCCGCCGGGGCAAGAAGAGACAAAAACCGGTCTCCTCAATCCACGTCCGGGCGTCCTCCAGTGTCAGTGTCCCGTGACCGTTCTGACGCATCCTTTCGGCGCGCGATGCTTCCAATTGCTCTGCTGTCAAAGAAAAACCTCACTTCCAGGCTGGCGTTACGGCAAAACCAGAGATGTTGCGTCCTTATTGGCCTGTTCCAAGATCGGCGCAGCGTGCTGGTTGCGTCGACTCAATTGCTTCGGCTTCGGGATGTAATCTCCCTGATTTGTGCTGCTGGCGCCGGGCGGCCCTCTCTCCTGAGAGGAGGGTTGCCACCTTCCAAACGATTTCAGATGCGATGGAAGGCCCGCTGGATCTCCTTCCAAGAATACAGCAAAGCTATTGGACGTCCATGGGGACAGGAGGTTGGGTGGCTGGTTTTTGCCAATTCCAACAGTAACCACTCCATTCTGGCCGGATCGAGGGGCGTATTGATCTTGATGGCCGAGTGGCAGGCGATGGACGCGGCAATGCGCGCGCGAAGCGCGGTAAGGTCTTCATTTTGCTGCGGTTCCTGGGAATCCGCGCTGGATTGGTCGATGACCTCGGCCAACATCCGCTCCAGCGCCGCTCCCTCCAGCCCAACCGGCGCTGCTTTCACTGCAAGTGTTTGTGGGCCAAAGGGTTCCACTTCGAATCCGTTGCGGTCCAGCTCTTCGGCGATGCGCGCGAAGATGACCATCTGAGATGCCTTTAGTTCCACCAGAAGGGGCATTAGTAACCTCTGGCGCTGCACTTGCTCCACCTGGCGATCGCGAAGAATTTTTTCAAAAAGAATTCTCTCGTGTGCCACATGCTGGTCGATAATCCATAACCCGTCGTCCCCGGTGGCCAGAATGAAGGAGTCGCGCAGTTGCCCCATGGGGCGCAACGAGCCCAGATGGTTGAGGTTGGTTTCCGACTGCTCGGCCTCGACTTCGGCGGCGGCGCGGGCCGCGCTCGCGTCGTTGCCCGCGCCGTCCACCAGGTTCGCGCCACAGCCCTCCAGAGCGCTTCCGGCGGGCGGATGGAAGAGCGCCGCCGCCGCGTCCCCCCAGGCTTGCCGGTCCATCCACCCGCCCCGGTTCATGGAGACGGAATCGAAGGGCAGCCGCACGGGAATAGGCGCGGGAGTCTGCGGGGACAGCCCGAAGGGCTCCGCATCGGCCCGCGCGGATGCGAAGGGCTCGGGATCGGAGTCCGGCGAGCCGGGCAGCGCCGAGGCCGGCGTGGGGATCAGCGAAGGACTGGCGCCCGGCGCATTGCCCAGCGCCGCCAGGAAACCCGCCGCCGGCCGCGCCTGGATCAGCGCCGTGCGCAGGCTGTCGCGCACAAAGTCGTGCACTGCGGTCGCCTGGCGGAAGCGCACCTCGGTTTTGGCGGGATGCACATTCACATCCACCTCTTCCGGCGGCATCTCCAGAAACAGCAGCACCACCGGAAAACTGGTGGGCGGAATCACGTTGCGATAGGCCTCGGTAATGGCGTGCATCAGCAGCCGATCGCGGATCAGGCGTTTGTTGACAAAGATGTAGATCGAGTTGCGGTTCAGCTTCTGCAGCTCCGGCTTGGAGTAGAAGCCGCTCAAGCGCAAGCTGCCCGGATCGCGCGCCGGCTCGCCCGGGTCTTTCTTCCAGGGCGGCGGTTCGGGGATTCCGCCGTGCGCCAGCCTCGTCTCGGCGGCCACCGGCAGCAGTTGGGCCAGCGTGTCCTTGCCGAAGATCTGGTAGATGCGCTCGGCCGTGCGCGCCACCGGCGGGGCGGAGAGCACGGTGTGCGTGGCCGAGATCAGCTCGAAGTGCTTCTCGGGGTGCGCCAGCGCATAGTGGGTGACCAGCGCCGTCACGTGCGCCAGCTCGGTGCACTCGGCGCGCAGAAATTTCCGCCGCGCCGGGGTGTTGAAGAAGAGATCGGCCACCGCCAGCGTGGTACCGCGCGGCAGGGCCGCGTCGTCCACGTGCAGGAACTTGCCGCCCGCGATCTCCACGCGGGTTCCAGCGGAGTCCTCGCCGGTGGCGGTCTCCAGGGTCACGCGGGCCACGGAGGCGATCGAGGGCAGAGCCTCGCCGCGAAAACCCAGTGTCGAGATCGACAGCAGCTCGTCGGCGGTGCGCAGCTTCGAGGTGGCATGGCGCTCGAAGGCCAGCAGGGCGTCGTCGCGGTTCATGCCGCAGCCGTCGTCGGCTACGCGGATCAACTTCCGCCCTCCGGCCTCGACCTCGACGCGAATGCGGGTGGCCCCCGCGTCCAGCGAATTCTCTAAAAGTTCTTTGACGACCGAAGCGGGCCGGTCCACCACCTCGCCGGCAGCAATCTGATTGGCAACTTGATCGGGAAGTACGCGGATGCGCCCCATACGCAAGTAGGGTAACGCAAACGACAGAGATCAGGGGTCAGAGATCAGAGATCGGTAGTGTCCTAATTTGAAATCCACAGGCTTATCCTCCCTCCGTGGCAAGCAACTTGCGGCGAATAAATTCTGATCTGGTTTGGCCGCTGGCCTTTGCCGAAGCTTCAATCGAGCGCAGTTCATCTGTAGTCACACGGATGCGGAGCATTTCCCCCTTGGCGCTACCATTGGGGAGAGGAGGCCGCCCAGCTTTACTCGACTTCGGCTTGATTTTCGGCTTCAAGGCTTCTGAACTCCTTTACGATTGCCGCTCTCACGGCATCTACTGCTGATTTGATCGGCCCCAAGTGGAGGACTGTGATGTGGTGAGGTTTTGTCGGGTCGTCTGTCTCATTCGTCCAGGCGTAGGCGCGTGAAGCCTTGGGGTGGCCTTGGAGGTCGAAAACTTCAACGATACCCTCCCAAACCGTCTCGCCCCGAAAAGTCTCTTTCACGGGCACGCTCTTACGGTGCGTTGCCTCCGCGTTGTGTAATGTTCGGATTACATCTGAGATTTCTTGAATCCGGTTCATCGTTTCGCCCCGATCATTGGAGACCGCAGACGTACTTAATGAGTTGTTCGGACAAGTGCGCCGGGTCAGAGAAATGGTGATCTTTCCAAATAAAGGTCAACTGTTCGTCGTTCTGGACAGTAAATTGGATGGGCTCTTTGGGAACCAAAATGGGCTGGTCTATGCGATCTTTCTTAGATCCCTGCAAAACATCAACATGTCCCGCGTCGAGGTTCAACGTTAATTCCATGATCGAGAACGGTAGTTTTTTGCTTTGCAGGGTGTGAGAATTCCCGCGCGAGATAAGATCTCCCTGCCGCCGTAGATCGTTTGGGAAAGTCTCCCGAAGTGTTTTCAGATCAGAGGTAATTTGGGCAATTACCACAGCCCAAAGCGCCGGAGCTTTTGCGTGAATGATTTTAGCGTTGTGGATGCGAATGGCGTTGATTTTGTTTGCGGCCTCCTGCTGTTGTTCATCTCGTTTCTTGATCTCGTCAATCCAACCTGACATTGGGGCTCCTTTCGCCTGGGAACTAAACCGAATTGTAAACTCAAATTGCATGGCACTCTCTAGACCGTAGCTTCCACCAAATCCCCAACACTCCAGAACGTACCCGTGACTCCAGCGGCCATAGCCGGTGTGCAGCGGAGCGTGTTGTGCCGCTTGACGAAGTTGTAATACGCAAAATGCAACCCGACCGCCGCCTCAAAGTTCTCCCGCTTCTTGCTGAAAGCCAGCGTAAGGCGGGTTAGGCGGCGCATGTGAAGGCGGGTTGTAGCGTTCAGCCGCTCGATATAGCTGGTTGAAACCAAATCCATGTTCGGCTGTCCCTGAATGGCCTTCTTTTCAGCGGAAACAAACTCAGGTTGGCTATAGCGGCGCTGGTCTCCGACTGTCGTAGGGCCATAGGTCTTAATGATCTGAGCATAGTCCACATCTCCACCAAAGGCATTCTCTACGGCGTTGACGTAGGCACTGAGGCCATCGGTAGAGATTTGCACCCTCATCCTCATCCGAGAGGCTATGTCCTGCATAAAGGCGTTTGCGGTGGCTACGTCGCGCTTGCCCACGCGGAAGGACGGAACCAGCTTCGTTTCGGCATCAATCGCGCAGAAGGTCCACACGCTGCCAAGGGAGGCATCGTCTCCCGGCTTGACGTTCTTTTCCTTCTTGCCGACGAAACCCCAAATCTCATCCAACTCCAGGCGAGTGCAGGGCAGATCGTGCATTTTCTCATCCATCAACGCCGTGCATCCCTGTCCGACCTTCACGCCAAGCCGCATGATCGTATCGCGGTGAGTTCCAGTCATCCGCTCGATTGAACGGATGCTCGAACCCTCTGCCAGAGCTGCGATTATCGCGATTTGCTTGTCGGTATTGAGGACGTTTGCCATTGCTCTCTCCTGATGTATTTAATGTACCCCAATAATCAAATCGAGTCAAGATATTTATGGGGTACAATTGCAGAATTATGCTGAAAAGATTGGCGATGTTCGCTGTGTTGTTGATGATCGTGCCAGCACTGGCCCCAGTGCCAGGGTGGGCATCCACTCCCTCCGGTAATGGTGGCGGAAACGCCAATAATCAAGGACAGAATAAAAATGGCCACTCCGCTCCATCTGCGTCCATGGGAAAACCTCCAAAAGCCCCAGAAAGTGCCAAACCCGCAGATGTACCAGCAGGCAACAATGACGAGCACAGCGTAAAACTCACCAGCCTGCCGCCTGTGACCATACTGGACAAAGAGAAGACGTTTTGGAACTATTTCTTCGACTGGGGGCCGTGGGCCTTCGGCCTGGTCTTGGCTGTCGCCGGAGTATGGCAGCTCATTTTGTTGAGAGTTACTTGGAAGACGATCCAAGCACAAAAAGAGGAGATGGCTGCCCAGACACAGATTTTGAGAGATTCGGTTGCCGCCGCTAGGGGGCAAGTTCAAATAACGAAAGAATCGGAACGGGCGCGACTGGGAATACGAACTATCGATGCGCCGGAGGTATCTGGCCCAGAGATCATTTTGAACGGCAAGTGTCCTTTGCGGGTGTGTGTCTTTGTGGAGAATCTCGGTCGAAGTAAGGCATTTAACGTCAAAGCATATGGAGCATTGATCATTCTTCCCTGTCCCACGGCTGAGGCACCAGAAGCAGGGTTCTTGCAGGTCTTCCCGCAGATCATTGATGACGGCATGGGAAAACATCCGCTCAAACTGGGAGGAGTTGGACGGGAATTTGAAGACTTTACCTCCACAACAGATTTCCTGGCAATACCAAAAGAAACCGTCCAGGATCTTCGGGACGGAAATGCCTTTGTCCATGTGTGCGGGATGTTGAGCTACGACGACATTTTTGGCGACAGCCACACCGCCCCGTTCCGTTTTATATGGAAATCGGTTGGTGACGACGATGGGAGAAAATGGCTGACCAGATCTTTTTGGATGGACATGAGCAGTCGGGGCACATAGGCACAACAGAAGCCCCAAAAGGCAAATTAGGACACTACCCAGAGATCGGGCCGCTACGCCGAAGATGAGGCTCCCGCTTTATACTTCGCCCTTGGTGTTCGTTTTGCCAGGGAGGCTCTGTGCCGACACTTACACGCCGGGAAGTTCTTGCACTTTTGCTGGCCGCGCCCGCGGCCGGATACGCGCTCAACGACGATTCCGCCGGCTGGATGCCGCTCTTCGACGGCCGCTCCCTGCGCGGATGGAAGGCCTCCGATTCTACCCAGTCCTTCAAAGTCGTCGAGGGGCAAATCGTCGTAAACGGCGCGCGCGCGCACCTCTACTACATGGGCGAAGCTGGCCAAGCCGATTTCAAGAACTTCGAGCTGAGCCTGGAAGTGATGACCCGGCAATGGGCTAACGCCGGCATCCACTTTCACACTGCCTACCAGGCCAGTGGATTTCCCTCCGGCGGTCTGAGGGTCCTTCTGACCAGCAGCCAGGGCTCCGCGGCCCAGGAGAAAGTGCGCCCCAAGACCGGCTCGCTCTACCCCTACCGCAACGTCTACAAACAGCTTGTCCCGGACAACGAGTGGTTCCAGCTCAACATCCTGGTTCGCGGCAAGCAGGTGCAGGTGCGGGTGAACAACACGCTGGTCGTGGACTATATCGAGCCGGATGCGCCGGTTCAGCCCAATTCCACCTTCCGCGGCGGCCTCGGTCATGGCACATTTGCCCTCCAGGGCAGCATCGCTGCCGGCACAACCTGCTTCAAGAACATCCGCGTCCGCCCCTTGCCCGAGAACGCCGCGCCGCTTTCCGCAGAGAAGCCCGAGGTGGACGAGATCTACCGCGAGATCGTCCGCCTGGGCGCGGAGAACTTCCCGGTGGTGGATTACCACGTCCACCTCAAGGGCGGGCTGACCATCGAGCAGGCGCTGGCCAATTCGCGGCGCACCGGCATCTTCTACGGCGTGGCCATCAACTGCGGGCTGGGCTTTCCGGTTCACGACGACTCGAGCGTGCGCGATTATCTGGCCACGATGAAGGGCCGGCCCTGTTACATCGCTTTGCAAGGTGAGGGGCGCGAGTGGATGACCTTGACCTCGCCTGAATCCATCGCCAAGTTCGACTACTGCTTCACCGACGCCATGACCTTCACCGACGATCGCGGCAAGCGCATGAGGACCTGGATTCCCGAGGAAGTCGGCACGATCGAGGACAAGCAGGCCTTCATGGACATGCTGGTCCGGCGCATCGTCGGTGTGCTCCACGAGCCCATCGACATTTACGCCAATGCCACCTACATCCCCGACCAGATGGCCGCCGAGTACGATGCCCTATGGACGCCCGAGCGGATGCGCACGGTGATCGACGCGGCGATCGAGAACGATGTGGCCATCGAGATTAACGCCCGGCGCAGCATTCCCAGCCCCAAGTTCATCAAAGCAGCCAAAGCGGCGGGGGCCAAGTTCTCCTTCGGCACCAACAACGCCGAGGCTGAGTTGGGCCGCCTGGAGTATCCCATCCGCATGGTCCGCGAGTGCGGCTTGCAGTGGAACGACATCTTCGCCCCCAAGCCCGACGGCCAGAAGCCCATCCAGGTGAAGAAGCCGCACAAGCCCCAGTAGTAGAAGACCGCTCACATCGCTCCCGTTCTCCCGGGTGCAGGCAGCCGCACAAAGCTCCGTGCCCCATCCATACGACGTTTCTTGTCGAATGGGTGGGAGACCGATACCCTCAACCGGCCTTCGCCCCCAGAAACTTTTGCCTTTTCCAGAGCGCCGGTCTCGTCCTACACTCTCCGCATGGACAACGAGCGCATCCGCGAAATCTGCCTGGCGCTCCCACACGCGAGGGAGACGCTGAACTGGGGCCATCACCTGGTCTACTGGGTGGGCGATCGGGAGATCGGCGGCAAGATGTTCGCCATGACGGACGTGGACGGCACTGGGTCGGGCAAGCTGTGGTTTCACTGCGGCGCCGAGAGGTTTTACGAGCTGCTGGAGACCGAGGGCATCTACGCCGCGCCACACCTGGCCAAAGCTCACTGGGTGGCGATGGAGCGCTGGGACACGCTCCGTCCGCGCGAAGTGGAAGACGAGTTGCGCCGCGCCAATGCGCTGATCTACGAGAAGCTGCCCAAGCGCACCAAGACACTGCTCGCGCTGCCGGAGAAAGAGCGCGCCAAGGTCGTCCGCGAGCGCAAGAAGGTGCTGGCCGAGCGGGCCAAGGCCAAGACGGCATAGGCCTGTCCACGCGCGCGGTTTTCGAGGCGGTCCACCTGCCAGTGTGGACACCCGCCACGCCGGGGAGCGAGAATTGCCCTTCACACGAGGCCCCAATGAAAATGATCTCAATGACCCGCCGCGATTTCGTGCGCCTTGGAATGGGCGCGGCTACAGCCACGGCGATCGCCGGCCGGCTAGCCGCCGCTCCCCTTCGCCTGCCCATCGGCCTGCAACTCTACAGCGTGCGCGAGCTGCTGCCCAAGGACTTTGACGGCACGCTAGCCAAGGTGCGCGCGGCAGGCTACACCGAAGTCGAAGCGGCCGGCTACTACGGGCGCACCGCGCCAGAGTTCCGCAAGGCCATGGACCAGGCCGGCCTGCGCTGCGTCAGCACCCATCATCCCCTGGGCGTGCTCCTCAAGCAGCAGGACGAGCTCATCGAATACGGCCGGCAATTGGGCCTCGAATACCTCGTCTGCCCGTCGCCCGCGCGGCGCGACCCTGAGGCCAAAGGACCGTTGACCCTGGACGACTGGCGTTGGACTGCCGAACAGTTGAACCGCATCGGCGAGAAGGTGAAGGCCGCCGGCATGATCTTCGGCTATCACAACCATGGGCCCGAGTTCGGCTCCGAGGGCGGGGTGGTCTTCTACGACGAACTGCTGCGCCTTTCCGATCCCAAGCTGGTGATCTTCGAGCTGGATTGCGGCTGGGCGGCCTCGGCCGTGCGGAACCCGGTGGACTACCTGAGCAAGTCGCCCGAGCGTTTCCCGCTGCTCCACGTCAAAGACATGACCAAGGGCGCGAGCGGAAGTTTCCATTCCACCGTAATGGGCCGCGGGGTTGTGGACTATCGCCCCATTCTGCGCGCCGCTACCGGCCTCAAGCACTACTTCATCGAGCAGGAAGAGTTCGACATCGACCCCATCGAGGCCATCCGCCTGGATGCCGACTACATGCGCAAACTGGACCTGTGAGAACAGTTCTGGCCGGGCAAGGGGACGCCGTTTCCGGTACTCTGGGCAGATGAACATCTTCGACGAGAAGCGCGTAGAGCTGGAGCAGCACGAGTTCATGATGGGCGTGGAGCGTGGCCGGTTGGCCGTGGCGCTGGATCTGCTGACCGATTCGCTGATTATGGTCGGCCAGCACGGGGTCTATTGCGCGTCCAGCCGCAATCCGGCCAAGCCGGCGCTGGACTTGCAAGCGGTCCTCGCCGGCATGGAGGGCGCCAAGGCGCTGATCCAGTCGGTGATGGAAGAGCTGCGGGCGCAAAAAGCGCGGGACAGGGAATAGGGAACAGGGAACAGAAGAGGCCTCGCCCAAGCGATTTCTCCCCTGGGAATCCAAAGTGCGGTATGCTGGAGATGCGCGCCCGTAGCTCAGCTGGATAGAGCGAACGCCTCCGGAGCGTTAGGTCGGGAGTTCGAATCTCTCCGGGCGCACCATATCTTTCCTGTTGCACGCCAGCCGCTCGATCCGGCTGGCTTTTTTCTTTTCCGAGCAAAATGCAGAGAGCCCGCCCCGAAGCTGCCCCATCGGGCCGGCCGCTCAGATCCGTTTAGACTGGTAAGTGGTCCGCGCGGCAAGCAACGCGGGGCCCGGATTGGGTTCAAATGCACCATAGCTTTCCTTTTACCGTCGGTCAGGTTCTTTGGGCGCTGACCTTTGCCGGGCAATTGGTTCTGCTCGTGGTCTTGATGGGGCGCGATCTGGTCAAGCGCTATCCCTGGTTCACCGCCAGCATTGTGGTCTTTGCCCTGCGCCTGCTGGTCGAGGTGCTGCTCACCGGTCGCATGGCGCCCATGCCCTTGCGCGCCGTCTTCATCGTGTTGGCCGACCTGATGGCGCTGGTGGGGCTGCTGGTGGTCTTCGAGATTGCCCGGCGGGCCTTTGCCGGCGCGCGCACCCAGACCTGGACGCCGTGGGCTTTGGGGCTGATTGCCGCGGCCATCGGAGTCTTGATCGTTTGGGGACCGTGGCCGGAGTGGAAGCAGGTGACCTGGGACACGCCCCTCGCCAAATTGGGCCTGATGCAGTTGGCGGCCCAGAAGGCCGATCTGTTGATGGACCTGCTGACGGTCGAGCTGGGCGTGATGGTGGTGCTTTTTGGCCGCTGCTTCCAGGCCGGCTGGCGCACCCATACGCAGCGCATCGCCATCGGGCTTTCCACCGTCGCCATTACCTGGTTGACGGTGCAGGGCGTGTGGCAGATCATCGCCAAGACGGTGCATCCCCACTCGCAGGAAGAGTACGAGCGGCTGATCGCCTTGGGCGGCCGGCTGGTGAACGCCAACAAGATGGTGTATATCGCCGTGCTGGTGTGGTGGATTGCCTGCCTCTGGTTCGACGAGCCGGGTGCGGCAGCCGTTGCGGCCACGCCCCAGCCGATCGAGTCCCTCCCCGCGCCGGACGCCGTGCAACCCGCGGAGTAGGCCCCCCGCCGCCCCGTGATATAAGGTCTGTGTCCGCTCCCTGCCCTTTGAAATGGGACTGTGGGAGCGGAACACCGGATCGCGAGGCCGCCGCACCATGCTCGACGTTCATCTTCCCCACAAGCTGCACGGCTTCTGGGAGTTCCTGCTTCACCTCTTCACCATCACCGTGGGCCTGCTGATCGCCACTCAGATCGAGAGCTGCGTCGAGTGGCGTCATCACGTCCACCTGGCCGCGGAGGCGCGGATGGAGTTGCGGGCAGAGATCGAGAACAATCTGAAGCATTTGAAGGAGCATGTGCCGGAGGTCAAGAGATTTCGGCAACTCGTCGAAACCGACCTCGCCATCTTGCGGATCGTTCAGCAGCATCAAAAGGTTCCGCAAGACCAGATGGGCCATTTCACCGTCAGCACCGGCTCTGTCGACCTGAGCGATACGGCCTGGAAGACCGCCCAGACCACGGGAGCCTTGGCCTATATGCCTTACGAGGAAGCCGAAGAGTATGCCAGCATCTATCAGGCACAAGCCACCTTGCTCTTCGTGGAGGAGAAGCCGGGGGAAGAATTTCGAGCCCTGATCGGCCTGGAGGCCAAATTCTTTCCGCTTCGGGGAAATATCGACAAGCTAACCGCGGAGCAGGCCGGCGATTATGCGGAGATCCTTGGCCGGATGAGGGCGCAGACGGCGGAAGCGGATACGCAACTGCAAAACACGATTGAGAAAAGCTCGGCCTATTTGGAGAACCGCAAAGCCCGCCAGGACGTGGAGACGAATGTGAATTGAAGGGACGCTTCTTGCCAAGTCCTTCGTGCCGCCTCCCATTTTCCTAAAAGTGACAGCTCGCCTGTCCGCGCTTTTCCAGGTACCGCTGGTGGTAGTCCTCGGCCCGCCAGAAGGTCTGCGCCGGCTCGACCAGGGTGACAATGCGTTTCGGCTTGAATCGTCCTTCGGCCGTGAGCTGGTCGATCTTGGCGCGGGCCTGCGCCTCCTGCTCCGCGGAATGGAAGAAGATCGCCGAGCGGTACTGCGTGCCCCAGTCCGGCCCCTGGCGGTTGAGGGTGGTCGGGTCGTGGAAGCTGAAGAAGGCGTCCAACAGTTGCCCGTAGCTGACCAGGGCTGGGTCGAAGTCGAGTTCCACGACCTCGGCGTGGCCGGTCGCATCCGTGCAGACGTCGTGGTAGCTGGGCCGCTCCAGCGAGCCGCCTTCGTAGCCCACCGCCGTTGCCGTTACGCCGTGAATCGCGGCAAACGCCGCTTCCACGCCCCAGAAGCACCCCGCTCCGAATGTCGCTTTTTCCATCGCCATGCCCATAGAGATGCAGCCCGAGGCGATTCGGTGGCAGATTTCGCGATTTTCCGGTTGGGACCGAATCCCCGCCGCCGGCGCAGTCGCAACTACCCCCCGTCCGATCTCAGTTTGGACTCTCCTGGCCCACGCCCGTGCCCTCTGGCAGCAGAAGCACGAAATGCGCTGGCGGCACCGGCCGGCTGAACAGGAATCCCTGGTATGCCGGACAGCCGAGAGCGGCCAGCAGCTCCCGCTGTTCCTCGCTCTCCACCCCTTCGGCCATCACCGACAAGCCCATCGCCCGGCTGAGAGAGATGACCGCCTGGGCGATGGCGCCGCTGCCGGGGTCGGTGAGAATGTCGCGAACAAACGAGCGATCGATCTTCAGTTGGTCCAGCGGCAGCCGCTTGAGGTAAGAGAGCGAGGCGTAGCCGGTGCCGAAATCGTCGAGTGAGAACTTCAATCCGTGGGACTTCAGTTCGGTCATCTTGGCAATGACATCTTCGACATTCTCCACCAACATGCTCTCGGTGAGTTCGAGTTTCAGGTTCTCCGGATTGGCGCCGGTTTGCTCCAGCGCTTTGAGCACCCGCTCCACAAAGTCAGTCTGGCGGAACTGCAAGGCACTGATATTGGCCGCGATGCCGATGTGGGAGGTCTGGTCGCTGCCCGCCCAGGAAGAAATCTGCCGGCAGGCCTCTTCCAGCACCCAATCGCCCAGGGGAAGGATAAGCCCGGTCTCCTCGGCCAGGGGAATGAACTCGTCGGGGGCCAGAATGCCCCGCAGCGGGTGGTTCCAGCGCACCAGGGCTTCGGCCCCCACCACCCGATCCCGATCCAGTTGCGGCTGATAGTAGAGCAGAAACTGGCCCTCCTTGATCGCCTGGCGGAGTTCCTTTTCCATGGCGGCGCGGGCATTCACGGCATCCTGCAAGGCGGGAGCGAAGAAGCGCACCGTGTTGCGGCCGCCGGTCTTGGCCTGGTACATGGCAATGTCGGCCTGCTGCAAGACGTCGTGGGTGCTTTCCTGCCGATCCCCGAAGACCGTGATCCCGATGCTGCAGGTGCTGAGCCATTCGTGGCCATCCAGCCGGTAGGGCTGGGCCAGACCGGACAGGATCTTCTCGGCAACGATCTCCGCTTGCGTGGCCGCAGTCTCGGTCGCGGAGCTGAGATCCTCCAGCATGACCACAAACTCATCGCCGCCCAGGCGCGCCACGGTGTCGACTTGGCGAACGGATGCGGTCAGCCGGCGCGCCACTTCCTGAAGGAGCAGATCCCCGGTTTGATGGCCGAGCGTGTCGTTGAGGGTCTTGAAATCGTCCAGATCGACAAAAAGGAGCGCGCCCAAGCGCCCGCTGCGGGTGCTGACGGCCAGCGTCTTGGTCAATCGGTCCAACAACATGCGGCGGTTGGGAAGTCCCGTCAGGGGGTCGAAGAACGCCAGGCTTCGGATCTCCTCGTGGGCTTCCATGAGGCGCTGTACTTCGCCTTCCATTCGCCTCAATTCCCTCATTCGAGAGCGCAAGATCGCTGCGCCCGCCAGCAGGGGTATGAGGCCGCACATCAGGAAGAACCACCACGACCGGTACCACGGAGTGAGTATCCTGAAGGCGAATTCCCCTCTTCGCTCACCCCATGCCCCATCCTCGTCCTGAGCTTCGACCTGAAGCCGGTACTCTCCCGGCGCCAGCTCCGCGAATTGCAGCTCGCGCTGCGCGGTCTCGGTCCATTCCGGGCTGGCGCCCAGCAGCCGATAGCGGAAAAGGACACCGTTCGGCCTGGAGGCATTCAATACCGAATACCGGACCAGCAACGAGTTGGCCTGCATTCCGGAAGAAGGGTTGGCCTGCCCGGAAACATCCGCCTGCCCCATCGCCAGCCGGGTAAAGACGACCGTGAGCGGCAGCTGGGGCGCGGGGTGCGGGTGCGGGGTAAAGTGAGACAGCCCGCCGCTGGTGCCGATCCAGATGGTCCCGTCGGGCCCCTCGGCAAAACCATTGAGGTTGCAGTCGTTCCACACCAGGCCATCGCCCATGTCGTAATGGTTCCAGCGGACGCCGTCCCACACGTCCACCCCATGCTCCGTGCCTGCCCACAGACGGCCCGCGGCGTCCAAGTCGAGGAAGTAGATCAGCCCGTCCGAACCGGCGCGTTGCACGCCCTTCACCACGGCCAAACCGCCCGGCTCCAGGTGGACGCGGTCGATCCCGCCGCCCAGCCGGTAGCCAACCCACATGATTCCCTTTTCCCCTGCCCCCAGCGAGAGCACCTCCCGATTGCTCAGGCCGGCGGTCTTCTGGAATGTCCTCCAGCTCCCGGAGGCAAGGGCAAAGAGTCCGCCAACGCCCCCCGCCCAGACCGTTCCGTCGGTTCCCGAGGAGACCACCCAGATGCGCGACGCGGGAACTTCCCGGACGCGCTCGAAGCGGCGATAGGGAGGCGCTGCCAGAAAAAGCCCCCCCTCGGCGCCCGCCCACAATCGCCCTTGACCGTCAAAGCACAGCGCGAAGACCAGCTTGCTCGACAGGCCTTGCTCTTCGCCGAACCATTCGATCCGGCCGGTTCTCTTGTCGATGCGCGCCACGCCGCGGGTTTCCGTGCTCACCCAGACGTCCCCGCCGGGTCCCTCGCGAACGGAACGAACCGGGAATCCGGTCAGCCCTGGAACCGCCTGCCAGCGAATGCCATGCGGCTGGGGCTTGCCCTGCATCAGCCCCCCCAAGGTTCCCGCCCACACTGTCCCGTTGGCCTGGGGAAGCACCTCGTTCACTCCCTCGCTCAGCAGGCCGCTGGCCGTCGAGTAGCTCTCCCACTGCCGGTAGCCCCGCCACTGCACCAGGCCGCGGCCTGCCATCCCAATCCACAGCGAGTGTTGCCGGTCCTCGAACGCGGTGAAGACGTCGCCGCGCAACCCGGCGGCGCGGCCAACCTTCCATGCGCCCGCCTTCTCCGGGATCAGGAGTCCGTCCGGGGTGGGCAGCAGAAGATGGCCCTCGCTGTCGATGCCGGGCACGCCGATGGTCGCCTCCGCGGGGATCGATGCGTCCGGCCGACGAAATCTCTCCTGGCCCGCGGCAAGCACAAAGAGGCCTTTGTCTCTGGAGCGCACCCAGAGAGTGCCGTTCCCGTCTTTCAGGATCGACACCCAGGAGGTCTCGGGAAGGCCGGCTTTCGCACCCAGAACCTGCGTGCCGTTCCCATCCATCCGGCAGAGCGACTGCCCGCAGCCAAACCACACGATCTCCCCATCCGCGAGAACCGCCTCGACCTCCGGCCCGGAGGTTGCGGGCGGCTGGGGAATCTGGCGCAGCGCAAAGCCCTCGCCGGCGGGCTGCGAAGAGAGCTCGAACAGCCCGGATTCAGTGGCCAGAAAGGTATGCCCCTTCCCATCCGCCTGAATTCCTTGCCTCCAACTTATTGATTTGAAAGGGACTGTAACAGATTCAAAGCGATTGCCGCGCAGCCGGTAGAGGCCGAAACTTCCGCCCGCCAGGAGCGAGCCGTCGGGTGCATCGCCCAGCGACGCGCCCAGACTGTCTGGCAGGCCCTGCGCCGGTCCAAAGCCCTCGAAGCGCTCCCCGTCGTAGCGGTAGATTCCGTTTTCCGTGCTCACCCACAGGAAGCCGGTATGGTCCTGGAAGACCCTGCGCACGGCCAGGTTGTTCAACCCGTCGGCATTGGTGAAAGCGCGGAAGCTGTATTCCTGGGCAGGCAAAGGCACACTTGCGAGGAGCAAGCAGAACAGCGCCCGCGCTTTCCTAATTCGATTCACAAGCGGATAACATCGTCCATTGTGCTGAATGCTGTCAATCGTTTTATGAGCCGGAAAACGGCCGTCTTATGCCTTTAGTGTCAACGGTTCGGCCTACTCCCCGGCCAGCTGCTCCAGCAGCAGATCGAAGTCTTCCAGCTTGGAGTATTCGATGATGACCTTGCCGCGGCCGCTGTGGTCTTCGATGTGCACCTTGAGTCCCAGCGCGCGTTGCAGGCGCTCCTGCACTTCGCGGACATTGGGATCGACGGGCGGCTCGGGCTTGGGTTCCTTCTTGGCGGCGCGCTCGGGATGCAGCAGGCCCTGGACGTAGTTTTCCGTCTGGCGCACCGAGAGCGAGAGCGCCACGATGCGCTGGGCGGCCTTCTCCATCTCCTCGGCGTGCTCGAAGCCCAGCAGGGTGCGCGCGTGGCCGAAGCTCAGCTCGCCCGCTTCGACCCGCGTTTGCACGGTGGCGGGCAGGCGCAGAAGGCGCAGGAAGTTGGCCACCGTAGCGCGGTCCTTGCCGGTGCGCACCGCCATCTGCTCCTGGGTCATGTGAAACTCGCGCGACAGCCGCTCGAAGGCGCGCGACTGCTCCATGGGGTTCAGGTCGGCGCGTTGCAGGTTTTCGACGATGGTGATCTCCATCGCCTGCTCGTCGCTGACCTGGCGCAAGATGGCCGGAATGGTGGCCTTGCCGGCCAACTGCGAGGCCCGCCAGCGACGCTCCCCGGCGATGAGCTGGAAGCGGCCGTTGGCCTGGGGACGGACCAGCACCGGCTGCACCACGCCGTTGGCGGTGATGGAGGCGGCCAGTTCGGATAGCTGCTCTTCGTTCGCGTGGGAGCGCGTCTGGAAGGGATTGCGGTCGATCTGGTCGAGAGGAATCTCGCGCGGCTTACCGCCTTCTCCTTCGGCTGCGGGAGCGGCGGCGGCTTGAACGCGAGGAAGCAGGGAGTCCAGACCCTTGCCCAGGGCACGGCGTTTGGGATCGAAGGCGGGAGCAATCATGGTTCAATATCCTCTATTCCGGCCGGATGCGCCGGCAGTTCTCAAATCTGTGTTTTCCCTGAAGGGGTCGTAAGCGGCAGTCTGAAAGAAGCAGGACCGTCAAGAGTATGGCCAGAACGCGATCCCCGGTTGCGGCGGCGGAGCCGGCTCTTCGACCTGCGGAGCGGGCTGCGGCGCGGGCGCCGGTTCGGGCTCGGGATCGCCGGGAACCTGAATGTGGTTGCGCGCCATGAACTCTCCGGCCAGCTCGAAGTATGCCTCGGTGCCGCGGGAGCGGGCGTCGTAGAGCGCCACCGGCTTGCCGTGACTGGGGGCCTCGGCCAGGCGCACATTGCGCGGGATGACGGTGCGGAAGAGCCTCTCTTTGAAGTACTCGCGCAGGGTGTCGGTGACCTGCTGGGCCAGGTTGGTGCGGTCGTCGTACATGGTCAGCAGGACGCCCTCGATGATCAGCCCAGGATTGAAGGCGGCCTGGACGCGTTCCAGGGTGGAGATCAGCTCGGAGATGCCTTCCAGGGCAAAGTACTCGGCCTGCATGGGAACGATCAGGGTATCGGCGGCGGCCAGGGCGTTGAGGGTGAGCAGATCGAGGGCCGGTGGGCAGTCCAGGACGATCAGGTCGTACTCCTCGCGAATGGGCTCCATGGCGCGGCGCAGGCGGAGGGCGCGATCGTTGGCCCCGGCCAGCTCGATGTTGGCGCCGGTCAGGTTTTTGGAACCGGGCAGCAGCCAGAGCAGATCGATGTCCGTGGGGAGAATGACCTGGGCTGCCAGGGCGTCGCCCATAAGGACGTCGTAGATGGAATGGCGGTTGTCGTCGCGCAGAAAGCCGAGGCCGGAGGAGCAGTTGGCTTGGGGATCGCAATCGACCAGGAGGACTTTGAGGCCTTCCAACGCGAGGCAGGCGGCGAGGTTGATGGCTGTTGTGGTCTTGCCAACTCCGCCCTTTTGGTTGACAACACCGAGAATCTTTCCCATGGGTATTGAGATTATCGGGAAGCGGGGCATAGGGCCAGGAAGGGGCGCTGTGGAGAAAGCCGGGCGCTTGTGGAAAGCTCCTGGGCGGAGCAAGTGGGAGAGAGAGCAACTGGCTGAACGGGAAGGGCTTGAGGGCGGGCGGGCGAGGGGCGGCTTGGGGGCGCAAATCGTGCGATTCGGTGGAAAACTTTTGGGCCTGGCCGTGCGGGAAAGGGTGTTTTTGAGCGGTAGGCGGCGACCTGCGGCGAAATGGGGGGAGGGGGCAGGTTGCTGTTTGTTCCACGTGGAACGAGTTTCTCGGCTCTGCGGAGGAGAGATTGTTCCACGTGGAACGAGATCGACGACGGGGCGGCAAACAGATCGTTCCACGTGGAACATCGCGGTCAGCCCACCGCGTCTAACCAAGCTGCGCCCGCTCCTAATTGCGCTGCGCCCGCCTGGTCAATCGCAACCTCAAGTGAACTGCCCCTCTCTCACAGGCAGTGCAAGCGCACCATCTCAAAGCAACGGCTTTGAAAGGGCACGGCCTCAGCCATGCCCATGGAAATGACATCAGGCGATTGGGCTTCAGCCCCCGAAAGAAGATTGATCCCGGAGAAAACCGTCCCTCATGGCCTCAAGGCCGCCATTCGATGCAGCTTTGGACGGCACGGCTGAAGCCGTGCCCTTTCAAAAAATCATGCCCTTGCGCTTGCCATTGCAGGATGCATTTGCCCTGCTTTCACAGGCAAGCAACCTGGCAAGCTGCCGATCCCCGGTGCTATCCTCACCCGGACGCTTCCGACCATCGAAGTCGAGAACTCCAAGCGAACGAACGATCCGATGCGCTTCCCAAACCAAATCCGGGTCTTTGTGTCGGCGGTCAGCACATCGCTCGCGGCCGTCGCGCCAATGCCCTTCGCCTTGCAGTACTCCCCCAGATGAATCCGGCCCACTCCCACATTCCCATTCCGTCAAACGAGGAAGAAAGATGGATACACCGAACGCCTTCGTCGGCAAGACCCAACCGCCGAGCGACAATGAAGTGCAAACCGCTCTCGGCTCCTCTGCCGCGGTCTGGAAGCTGCTCGTGGATTGGTTGGCGGAGCAAGGCGTCAGCGGGCAGGAGTGGAAGTCCAGCGGGGCGAAGTACGGCTGGTCGATGCGCCTGAAGTTCAAGAAGAGGAATATCGTCTACCTCGGGCCCTGCGACGGATGCTTCCGAGTGGCGTTTGTCCTGGGGGATCGGGCCGTCGAGGCCGCGCGGAATTGCGATCTCACCAACTCCGCGATGCAGGCGCTGACCGAAGCGCCGCGCTATCCCGAGGGAACCGGGGTCCGGCTGATGGTGAAGAGCGCAAACGACCTGCCTCCGGTCCAGAAGTTGGCGTTGGTCAAACTGGCGAACTGACGATCCGGATACGGCTGGGGGCAGAGCGATGCCGCCTTGGGGTGGTGTCCTCGAAGTTGATTCCCGCGCTCGAAGGCCCGAACCGCAGGTCCTTCGGCTCCGCTTTGCGCAAAGTGCGCCCAAACCTCCGCTCAAGGATGACAAGGGTGTCTTGGTGCGATCGTCGAATGTGTTCTCGGAAAACGGACGATTCTCGCGGGAGCACAGGCGTGGGAAGATGGGTGTCCGGCTGACCGAGGGCTGCGGTCTCCCACCCTTGCGCCAGAAAAAAGGCGCAAGGATGGGGCACGGAGCATGTTGGCCGGAGAGTCGTTTAAGCGATGGAGCGCTGGCCGAGGGCGAGCAACTCCCTCTCCGCGATCGACGGTGGAACGAGGGTGTGCCAGTAGAAGCCCGGTCCGGCGGCAAATTTGAGTTTGTCCAGCGCGGGGAGCGTGGTCATCAGGACCAGCCAGCCGGACGGGGCGACCAGCTTGGCGGCAGCCTGAACGGCCTGTTCCATGCGATCGACGGCGCGCAGCGTAACGCAATCGAACTGCGTGGTCAGCTCCTCTGCGCGCCGGGAATGGATCTTGAAATCCAGTTCGAGGACGCGGGCGGCCTCTTGCAGAAAGGCGGCTTTCTTGCCTTGCGACTCGGCCAGCGTCACCGCAATCTCGGAACGGCAGAGGGCAATGGGGATGCCGGGGAAGCCAGCGCCCGAGCCGAAGTCGAGCAGGGTCGAGATTCCAGTGGGCAGGGCGCGGGCGCAGGCAATGGACTCGACGAAATGGCGGGCGAGAATGCCATCCTCATCGCGAATCGCGGTCAGATTGACCTTGGCGTTCCAGCGAAGGATAAGCGAAAGATAGGTCTCGAACTGCGCTCCCTGCGCGGCGGTCAAAGGCCCTTGGCCTGCCTCGGCGAGCAGTTGCTGCAGCCGATCGCCGGCCGGAAGCGCCGCGCCGCTCATCCCACCACCACCGACTCTTGAATCTTCCGCGGCTGCCAGATCGACGCGGCCTGCACAAATCCGGCAAAGATGGCGCGGGAGAAAGCGCTCTCGGTATAGGTCCGCTCCGGGTGCCACTGGACGGCGAGAACAAACTGCTCGGCGGAGTCCAGCTCCACGGCCTCGATCGCACCGTCCTCGGGGACGAGGGCGCAGACCAGCAAGTTGTCCCCCACCACGCCGATGGCCTGATGATGGCTGGAGTTGACCTGAGGCTCCGCCTCCTCGTTTCTGGGGATCATGCGGGCAAGCCGCGAACCTGGTGCGATGCGAACCGGGTGGGCCTTCGCGACCTCCCGGCCCGGCCGGTGGTTGACTGCCGTCTTCAAATCCTGAATCAAGGAGCCGTTGCGCCAGACGTTGAGGGTCTGCGCGCCGTGGCAGATGGCCAGGATCGGCTTGTGCAGGTTGAAGGCATCCTGCAACAGCAGTTCGTCCACGGCGGTGCGGGCGGGGTCGGCCTCACTGCATTCGGGGAGCGGATCTTCGCCATATCTTTGCGGGTCCACATCGTAGCGGCTGCCGGGAAGCAGAATTCCCTGCACCCCGGCCAGCAGGCGCGCCACGCGGTCCTGGCGCTCGTGAAGGGGAACAATAATGGGCGTCGCGCCGGCGGAATGGAGGGCGGCGAGATAGGCAGGCAGCGACCGCTGATTATAGGCCGGATCGCTGCTCGTGGGCTCTGGAATGGCGATGTGAACGGACATGGAAGCACTAGTGTATGCCTGCGCGGGTTTGCTGCGATAGTTTGCGTAAAAAAAGGGTTTTCGCTGGCGGCTCTGGCAAAGCTGTGAAAGTTTGCAACCGGCAACTGTATTCAAACCCGCAATCCGCCGATAGAGAGCAATCTGGCGATTCGCAAGCTCTGGCGGACGCGAAACCCAGCTTCAGCCGCGCTTGCCTGGCGCCCTGCAGAGTATCGAGCAACCGTCAACCGTATGGATCGCTCGAGGCAGAATTGGCCGGAGAGAAGCAAATCATGCCGCCGCCGAGGATTTCGCTCCCATGAGCACCCGCACCTACATATCGATTGAGCTGCCGACGGGTCCGAAAGGATCGGGGGCTGGCCATGGCGCTTGAGGAAGTCGTCAAATCCGGGGCAATCGCCGAGTCCGCGATTGCCACCATGAAGCGTCACGAGATCCCGGCCACCCCGGCCAACTACGCCATCTGGTACGAGTACCATGCCGGGCTGAGCCCCAATCTGCAGCGCACGATCGATGTGCTGATCTCGAACAAGGCGTCTTTCGACGAGGGCATTCTCCAGGATCTGTACTCGACCTTCTTCTCTTCGGCCAAAGAAGCGCAGGTGGTGCGCGAGACCTCGGTGCTGGCGCTGCAAACGCTGGAGGAGATTGTGGGGGTCGCCGACTCGGCCCGCAACGATGCCCACCAGTTCGGCGCCGCGTTGATGGGGCTGGCCTCAAAGGACATGGGCGGGTACCTGGGAAACCTCAAGAGCCTGATCGAAAACCTGGTGATCGAGAGCAAGAAGATGGCGGGGCGCAGCGAAGTGGTTCGCCTGCGCATGCGCGAGTCCGCGGGCAAGATCGAGGCGCTGGAGCGGAATCTTCAGGATGCGATCCGAGACTCTTCTCTGGACGGCCTGACCGGGGTATTGAACCGCAGGTCGTTCGACACGATCATCCGCAAGACGGCGGGCGACGCCATGAACAGCGGCGACGATCTGGCGCTGCTGATGATCGACATCGACCACTTCAAGAGGGTGAACGACACCTGGGGTCACCAGACGGGCGACATGGTTCTTCGCCATCTGGCAAAGACCCTGCAACAGGCGGTACGCGGCGGGGATCATGTGGCCCGCTACGGGGGCGAGGAATTCGCCGTCATTTTGCCCCGCACCGACGGGCCGGCGGCGGTCACGGTCGCGGAGAACATTCGTCTGGCGCTGGCCAGGGAGCCGCTGCTGCTTGAGGTGACTCCGCCCATGACGCCCATTACCGTATCCATTGGAGCCGCTTGTTACGAGCCGGGCGACCCGCTCGCCGAATGGGTCGGACGAACCGATGCAGCCTTGTATACCGCAAAGAGGGAAGGTAGAGACCGTGTCCAACTCAATTGAAGGCCAAGCAAGCGAAGCGGTGGATGCAAACGCCGTTCCCATGTCCTGCCTGATCACCGACGACTCCTCGCTGGTCAGGAAGATCGCGAGAAGGATCTTCACGGGTCTTGGATTCGCGGTGGACGAAGCCGAGAACGGCCAGGTGGCCTTGGAGAAGTGCAAGAACAAGATGCCGGATGTGGTCCTTCTGGACTGGAACATGCCGGTGATGGACGGTCTGGAATTTCTCCAGTCGTTGCGGCGCACCGAGGGCGGCAGGGCGCCGGCGGTCATCTTCTGCACCACGGAGACCGACGTGGACCATGTTCAGAGGGCGCTGGCCAACGGGGCCAACGAGTACCTGATGAAGCCCTTCGACAGCGAGTCTTTGATTGCCAAGCTGGATATGGTCGTCACCCGCAGATAGGCCGCGCCCGCGCGCAGCCGCAAGAGCACAGGCTTTCAGGCTCCGGGAGTCTGGGGCGGGGTCGCGCGCCGCGAGGCGAACGCCCTGCCCGTTTTCAGCTCTGCATGGCCGCGGGGGCGCGGTCAACGCGGGCTGTTTCGCCGTCGCTCTGTTCTTCCCGCAAGGCGATAATGGCGCTGCGCAGACTCTCAGTCAACTGCTCAGCCTGGCGCAAGGTCAATCCGGCAGTCTGGATGGGCTCGCCGATGCTCAGCGTCAAATCTCCCGGATACAAGTGGCGGGTGTGAATGGGCAACAGGTCGTAGACCCCGCTCAACGCGACCGGCACCAGGGGCACCTGTGCGCGGATGGCCAGATAGGCCGCGCCGGAGAGAAACTTCTGCAACGCGCCGTCGGACGTCCGTCCGCCTTCCGGGAAGACAAACAGCGGCATCCCGCTGCGCAGCGCCTTCACGCCGCGGCCCAGGCTGGAGAGCGTCGCGTGCGGGTTGGTGGTATCGATCGGAATCTGCCCAGACCGATCTAAGTACCATCCTATGAACGCGATAGGCCACAATTCCTTCTTCGCCAGGATGCGGAACTGGAAGGGCAGGGAGGCAAAGACGACGGGCGTATCCATGTACGAGGTATGGTTGGAGGCGTAGACGGCTACGGCGTGTTTGCGCAGGTTCTCTTCGCCGCGAACTGTCAGCTTGCAGCCCGAGACGCGCACGCAAAGCCGCGCCCATATCCGCGCGATGCGATGCTGCACGCGCCCGCTCTTGTCCGCAAACGAGATCAGCAGCGAAACGGAACCGCAGGCAACCGTGGCCAGCACAATCAACGGGGTCTGAATCAGGTCGGTGCGCCAGCGGTAGAGTCTGGGGAGCGGATTTGGCCGGGATCTCACTACTTTTCACCTCGCCCTTCAAGCAACAGAGAACGCGCCTCGCCGACCAGGTAGACGGAGCCGGAGACGACGATCGCGCCGCGAGGCGTCTGCTCCCTGGCCAAGCGCAGGGCTTCGGCAACCGAGCCGGCAGGGACAGCGGCGACGGCCACGGCGCGGGCTGCGGCCAGCAAGTCGTCCATGGCGGTGGCGCGCGCGGTGTGAATGGGCGCGCAGATCACCCGATCGAAGAGCGGGAAGAGAATGCGCGCCATCTCGGCCAGCGGCTTGTCGCGCAGGCAACTGAAAACCAGGGTGCGCGGCTGCTTGTGCGGCGCGGCGCTCATAGCCGCCAGCCCGGCGCGCAAGGCCCAGGCCCCGGCGGCATTGTGGGCAACATCGAGGATCCACTCGACGCCGCCCCGGCTCAACTTCTCCAGCCGCCCTGGCCAGCGGGTCTCGCGAATGCCATTGGCTATCGACTGCGGAGCGACGGGAAAGTCGTGCTTCTCAGCCAGCTCGACGGCGGCGGCGATGGCCAGCGCCAGGTTGCGGCGCTGGTGAGCGCCTTTCAGCGGAGAATCGACCTCGATCTTCGCTCCCAAGGCCTCGATCGTGTACGGGCCGTTCGCTGCGGCCTCTTCCGTGGGCAAATAGCGGCTCGCATTGACCTCTCGAACCTTCCGCTCAGCGGCCACTTCGGCGAGAACGGCGTTCGCCTGCGGATCTTGCGGCAAGCCGATCAGGGTTCCACCGGGGCGCAGAATCCCGGCCTTCTCGCGGGCGATGGCGGAGATGGTGGAACCCAACCATTCGGTGTGGTCGAGAGAAATGTCGGTGACGATGGAGAGCAACGGATCTACGACGTTGGTTGCGTCCAAACGGCCGCCCATGCCCACCTCGAGCACCGCCAGTTGCACGTCTTGCTCGGCGAAATACAAGAGCGCCTGGGCGGTGAGGATCTCGAAGAAACTGGGGAACTGCGGAAGACGTCCTGCGTGCACGAGCTGCTGCGCCGCTTCTTCGACCCGGAAGTAGAGGGCGGCAAAAGCCTGGTCGCCGATCTCCCGGCCATCGACGCAGATGCGCTCGTTGACCCGCTCGAGATGCGGAGAGGTATAGAGCCCGGTGCGGATGCCGCTGGCCATCAGAATGGAGGCCAAGGTGGAGGCGGTCGAGCCCTTGCCGTTGGTGCCGGCGATCAATACCGCAGGAAAACGGCGATGGGGATCGCCCAATGCGCCGAGCAGAATGCGAATCTCATCGAGCGAGAACTTGCGCCGGGGCTGACCGGCGACCGCGTGAAGCTCCGGCACCAGGGCATTCAATCGATCGATGGCGGCAGCATAGGACATGGAAAGATCAGTATAGAAGGCGCGGCCTAAGCGGCCTTGCCGCCGCCAAGTTGGGGCCGGGTGCCGATGCCCGGCCATGGAGCCGAACAAAAAGATCGAGAAAATTAAACGCCTCAGCGCGGCCAGAAAAGCGGTCTGCCGTTGCCAAATTTGCTGCGGATCGGGGCGCTCAAGGCGCGGTCGATTTGCGTGCCCGACAAACGGTGCAACCGGCCGGCACTGTGGAGGACGAGTCTGCTTGAAGCCCTTGCGCCGCGCGGCCTTGAACGCCCTTTTCACATAAGCGGACCGCTTTCCACAGCCCATTTCAGCCTGTCTGTGGGAGCCGTGGGAAAGCGGGAACCTATCCAAGCACAGCGGGCCCGGTTTTCCAGGACTCCTCAATTCCACAGCCCGGTTTTAGAAAAGAAGACACGACCCCAACCCGCGGCGATCAAAGCACTTGGATAAGCTTTCCACTTTTCCTGCCGGAACTACGGGTACTACTAGCATTTTCTTTAATCACTTTTCCTTTTCCTCGTACCCGTCGCGCCGCAGCGCTCTCCTCGCTGCTCCGCACCGCGGCCGGGATTCGCGAGGCCATGCGCGGCCCTTCAACCCCCGCGCAGGGCAAATACCCTGGAATCCAGAGAAGTACCCCGGTTTTCCACGCGCGGGGCAATGTAAAGGTGAATACAATCAAGAAGAAGAAACGACAGCCGTTTCCGCAGGGCCGCAGAGTGTTGTACAGTGTGGCCAGCGCAAAAACATGGCTTCAGGGTGAGGATAGGCGTATGCCGATCGAGGAAATGGAAGTAGAGAAGCCGGCCGCGCAGGGGGCAGCGATGGAGATTACCGTAAGCCGCCAGGACCTGGTGAAGGAGCTTACCGCTACACAGAGCGTGGTGGAACGCAAGACCACCATCCCAATTCTGTCGAACTTCCTCATCGAGGCGGAAGGCGATCGGCTCAACATCACGGCGACCGATCTGGATCAGGCGATCCGCACCAGCGCCGAAGCCAAGGTCAAGAAGGCGGGGGCGTGCACGATTCCGGCGCGCAAACTCTACGACTACATCAAGCTGCTGCCGGACGGCGACATCTCCATCAAGCTGCTCGACAACCACTGGGTGCAGATCCGCAGCGGCCGGTCGAACACCAAGATGGTGGGCATGGCGCGGGCCAACTACCCGCAGGTGCCCGAGTTCCCGACTGTCGCCGTCACGAGCATTTCGGCGGTGGCGCTGAAGACGCTGATTGCGCGCACGATTTTCGCCATCTCCAACGAGGAGTCGCGTTATACGCTGAACGGCGCCCTGCTGGTGATCAAGGCCGAGTCGCTGGCCATGGTGGCGACCGACGGACATCGCTTGTCTTTCGTCGAGAAACCGAACGAGGTGCTGGAAGGCATCAGCGGCGAGAAGCGGGTGCTGATCCCCCGCAAGGCTCTTCAGGAATTGCAGCAGTTGCTCAATACCTCCGAAGCCGAGAAGGTGGAGTTTGCCGACGACGAGCACACGCTGTTCTTCCGTGTGGGGCATCGCACGCTGAGCACGCGCAAGCTGAACGGCCAGTTCCCCAACTTCGAAGCGGTGATGCCGCGCGACAACACTAAGTTCGCGGTGGTGCGGTCCAGCGAGCTCTCCTCGGCGATCCAGCGCGTGGCGCAGTTTGCCGACGAGCGGTCGGGCGCGATCCGGCTGCGGCTGGAAGGCAACGAGCTGAAGATCAGCTCCAGTTCGACCGAGTCCGGCGAGTCGGAGGATACGATCGACACGCCCTACGCCAGCGACCCCATCATGGTGGGCTTCAACTCCGGCTACATCCTGGACTTCCTCAAGGCGCTCAGCAACGAGGGCGAGGTGCGGTTGGAGTTCAAGGATTCGCAGTCGGCCGGCCAGATGCGCCCCGAGGACCCGGACGCGGAGTACAAGTACCGCTACGTGCTGATGCCGATGAGGATCTGATCCTCAGAGCGATTGGACAGAACAAATTACGTAAAAGCCGGCAATTCGCGCAGTCCGCGGGTTGCCGGTTTTTCATGGTGCGATGGATTTCTCATCATTCCCGCGGGGTCGGTTTCGAGGTCTCTCACCCATCTCGCAAAGAATGCTCAATGGATGGGGCACGGCGCTTCCTTCCGTGGAAATGTTCGAACGGAGCCGCTGAGATGACGCCGATCGAGCCCTCCTGCGGTTTCTTTCGCGAGGCAGACCGGAACAGATTCCATAGGCGTTCGCGCATCGACCTTGCCACCGGCGTCCGGGGCTGATAGAAAAGCCGTGCGAGCTGCGAGATTGCATCGCCTTTGAGGAGAGGTCCATGAAGACACGGTTTTCGTTCGGCAAGAATGGGATCGAAGTAGAGGTTCCGGAGGGGTTTGCGTACCGGAAGATCGAGAGCCGGACAGGCGCGGCGCTGGAGGACCAGGACGGAGCGCTGGGCTGGGCGCTGGATCACCCCATCGGCTGCGAACCGCTGGCGGTGCTGGCTGCCGGCAAGAAGACGGCCGCGATCTCGATTTGCGATATCACCCGGCCGGCGCCGAATCGCGTGACCCTGCCTCCTCTGTTGAAGCGCTTGCGCGAGGCGGGCATCCCGGTGGAGGGCATTACCATTCTGATCGCCACCGGACTGCACCGCGCGGCGACGCCAGAGGAACTCGACATCATTGTGGGGCCGGAGATCGCCGCCAAGTACCGCGTGGTGAGCCACGACGCCAAAGCCCTCGGCGAGCATCGCAACCTGGGATTTACGCAGCGCGGGACCCCGGTCTATATCGACGAGCGCTTTATCTCCGCGGACCTGCACATTACCCTGGGCTTCATCGAGCAGCACCTGATGCTGGGCTTCTCCGGGGGGCGCAAGCTGATCGCTCCGGGGGTGGCCGCGCAGGAGACCATCAAGGTGATTCACTCGCCCAGATTCATGCGCGAGCCGATGGCCACCGAGGGATCGATCGCCGAGAATCCGCTGCACGCCGAGTTGCTGGAGATTGCGCGCATGGCGCGGCACGACTTTGCGCTGGATGTGGCGCTGACGCAGGAACGGGAGATCGCGGGGGTCTTTGCGGGTGAGCCGGTGAAGGCGCACGCCGCCGGGGTGGCCTTTGTGGAACAGACCTGCCTGGAGCGGCTGGACGAGCCGGCGGATGCGGTGATCACCAGCTCGGCCGGGTATCCCCTGGACCTGACCTTCTACCAAATCGTCAAAGGGGTCACGGCGGCGGCGCATATTGTGAAGCCGGGAGGGAGAATCCTGATCTTCGCCGAGTGCGCGGAGGGCGCCGGTTCCCCGGAGTTCGCCAAGAAGCTGAAGGGCGTGACGGGGTTCGAGAGCTTCCTCGAAGAGATTCGCGAGGCGGCCGTGGATGTGGACCAATGGCAACTGGAGAAGCTGGCCCTGACCGGAGTGAAGTATGAACTCTTCTTCTACACGCCGGGAGTGAAGAAGAGCGAACTGGGCTTCATCGCGACCCGAGCGTACGACAGCCCGGCGGAAGCCGTGGCGGCGGTGTTGGATGGGCTGCCGGCGGGAGCGCGCGTGGCGCTGGTGCCGGAAGGGCCTTATACGTTTGCCCGCGCCGAGGCGCCGCTGCTGCAGGCTTAACCCGCACAACTCACAAGGCGGGCGAACGAATTTGTAGCGCCGGCCTCCCGGCCGGCTGTAGCGTGGGTCTCCCGACCCACGCCGGACTCTGTTTGCTCGTGACGACTCATGCAATCGGAAGAGAGGAACGAGGCCCTGCTCTGGCGGCGAGGACGCCGCCAGCACAGCCGACCAGGAGGTCGGCGCTACACGACGCCGGTTTGTTCCGAGTTACCAGGTCAGCGTGACGGTGATCGTCTTCCAGCCCTCGCCGGGAGGGAAATGCAGGAACATTCCCATTGGCACTCTCGGATCTCTTAGCGCGGTATCCACGAAGGAGATCTGCGCGGCGGAATGCTGTATGCCTTTCGAGTCCATTCCTTTGTTCTCGGGACAATCGAACTTCAAATGCGGCAAGAGCCGATGACGGATAATGCCGAAGGCGGCCTTGCTTCCCGCTTGTCCCTCGAAAACAACAGTCAAGCTATTTGAACTCCATCTCTCGCTCAGGACCCGAGCGAGGTCTGTCCCTTGACCGGGTAGAGGTACAGCAAGGGACTCGGCGATCTGCAAGGGACGAAGAGGGATCGTTACCCCTTCAAAGCCGTTCACAGTCTCGCCAGATCTCGCCCCTGGCTCATCAGTGACTACCCTCCAGCTTCCCTGCTTGTGATGAAAACTGCCAAGCTCTACCGTCAGCACTTCCCCGCTAACGGTAAAGTGCAGCGATTCGGGGCCTTCGGGCAACGGCAGGTTATGCACGCGAGCAAACTCCCACCCCGCCGGCAGGTGTGGGTTCACGGTGATGGACTTCGTGTGGGCATCGATGTCGATGCCGAAGAGGCCGCGCAGGGTAGGCGTAATCACCATGGCCGAGGACCAGAGCTGGTGGCTGGTGCTGCGCCCGAAGGGCACAAAAAAATCGCCCGAAAGCAGTTCGGTCACCGCGCCCAGGTCCTCTGCGCGGGTCAGGTTGGCGTTCTCCATCAGCATCTGGTAGCCGGCCAACGGCTGGTTCCCGCGATACTCCGCCAGCGCCGCCCAGCCGGTGAAGAGCGGCCACACCGAACCCTGGTGGTAGCTCATGCCGTCATAGAACTTCTCGTCAGTCGAAACATCGCGCAGGCCCCAATCGGTGTTCAGCGTGTGCGATGAGAATTGCTTGAGGCACTCATCCGAGTGCAAAAGAAAAGAATTCCCGCTCCACCAGGCAAGAGCCGGATAGACCGTCGTGGCGCGGTCGAGCGAGCCGTCGGCGTTGCGGCTGAAGGCGTAGCACCCTTTGGCCTGATCGTGATACTCGGCCTCGATGGTCTGAGCCAGCTTTCCGGCTCGGGCGCGCGCCGCCGCTGCCTTTTCGGGGTCCTGGAGAAGGTCTTCGATTTGCGCCATGGCCGCCGAGGCCTGCTGGTCGAGCAGCGCCAGGTAGACCTCCTGATGGGGCAGGCCGCCGGGCCAGCCCTCGACCCACCCGGTGCCCTGCGCGTTGTCGTAAATGCCGTCGCCGTCCGAGTCGTGGGCGGTCTCGAAGGCCCAGGCCTTCTCGATGGCCTCGCGGTGGGCGGCGAGAAAGGCCGCGTCGCCGCTGGAGCGCACGTAGTCGTTAACCGCGAGCAGGAAGAGCGGCGTCGAGTCGGCCGCGGCATACATATAAGGAAAGGCCTGCCAGTCGATGCGCGCGGCGGTCTGCGAATACTCGTGCATGATCTTGCCGTCGGCGCGCTGGCGGTGGATGAGGAACTCAAGTTCGGACCTGGAGAGCGCGAAGTCCCCGTAGCCGTTGACGGCGTAGAGCGTGTAGAGCGCGTCGCGGCCGAAGAACCAGCCGAAGCCGGGCCGGGCCGAGTCGCCGGAGGCGTAGTAGCCGGCGACCAGGGCGGTCTCGTCCGCGGGGGCTGAAGCCCCATCGTTTTTCTGGCCGTTTTCGGCCCGACTGAAGTCGTGCCCTGACACTTCGTGCCCTGACCCGGTGGGAGCGCCCTGCGCGTGGGTCTTCAACTGCTCGATCGAAACCACCGCCCACTGAAAGGCCTCGTTGAGCGCCGGGTCCGGGGTCTCGATGGAGGTGGAGTTTTCGAGCAGCTTTTTGTAGGCTTCGGCGTGCGTCCGATAGGCGGCGGGAATCGCATGGTCGAGCTGGGCCAGCGCCTCGCCCAGGGCGGCAGTGGTCGCCGCGGCCGGGGTGGCGCCGACGGCCATCAGCAAAGGGAAAAGGCGACCGCGATCGCGCGCCGGATCGATGTGCAGGATGAGCTCGACGGGATGGACCTGGGGGCGTTCCTGAAAAGGGGCGAGGATGCCGGGCCGTGCGCCGGGAATGGTCACCGCTCCGGCCAGGTCCGGGTAGTCGCTGTGCAGCGTGTAGAAGCCGCCCGCGGCGTTCCACTCGACGCTGGGGACGCCCTCGTTGCGCGCCGGCCACATGGATTCCAGATTCGGCGTGAAGCGGAAGGTGAAGTCGGTGGGGTGGAGGCAGTCGAACTCGAAGAGCGCGACCGGCCCGGTTCCTTCCGGCCCTCGATTGGGAGAGAACATGATCTGGCGGAGGGTGAAGCCGATGTGGGAGTAGGTGAGGACGGTGCGGTCGGGCCGGACCTCGATGGCGGCGGCCTGGCGGTTCACGTCGATGGGCACGGTGTAGCCGTCGATGCGGGCCTCGATGGTCAGGTGGGAGAGCAGCTTGACGGGCAGCACCCAGGCTTCGAAGGAGCCGTCCTGTTGGCCGAGGAGCACGCCGCGCTCGCCGGCCACGGTAAAGGGCTTCTCCGGCTGGGCAGGGGCGCCCAGCACGGGACCGGCCGCCTCGAACAGGAGGGGGGCGACAGAGGAAAGGCTCCCGGCTTGGGCGCTGCCGGCAGAGGGAGGATCGAGGGCCGCGACGGCCAGCAGACAGCAAAGCAAAACGCGCATGGGGCGCCTCCGCAACAACCTCCACATTCTAAGGCGCAACACTTCCGGCTGGGATGCGGGCCGGTCGCTTTACGAACGAAAGGTGGAGAGGGGGAAGGCAGCAGGAAAGAAAAGAAATCCCGTTTTTCATACAAGATACAGAATTCAGTACAAGTAACGGTACCCAATCTGTGAGGGGGAACCAAGAAGGCGATGCAGAGCGTTGATTCTAAAGGACGCTCTTCATGAATTTTCCCCAATCCATCGATGTGTCACTTTGGCACATCGATTGCAACACAGTGCTCAAACTGTTGCCGCACTTGGATTTCGGTTCCCAAGGAACACTGAACTTTCACGGTTTGCAATCCACGCTAGGAGATGCTTCATGTATCAGCACTTATCCCGCCCTCCGCAGTTGTCGTCGAATCCCACAATGCCCGCGTTTCTGCGCCTGATCCGCATGCAGGGTTTGGTTTTTGCCTTGAGCTTCCTGGCCTTGGCCCTTTTGTTCGGCGGCGATCGTGCGGCATGGGGTCAGTCCACGAGCGGCAACATCGTAGGCACCGTACTGGACAAGAGTGGGGCCGTGATTCCTGGCGCCACGGTGACGGCGAAGAATGAAGCCACTGGGGTTGTGACATCCGTTCAAGCCAACAAGGTGGGCGATTTCCGCATCTCCAACCTGCTGGAAGGCAGCTACAGCATTACCGGCAGCGCGCAGGGTTTTGCGACCCTCACGATGAAGGGCTTCGACGTGCAGTTGAACAAGACCTCGACGGCCACGCTGATTTTGCCGGTGAAGACCGCGGCGACCAACGTCGAAGTGTCGTCGGAAGCTCCGGCGGTGCTGGATACGACCACCGCCCAGTTGCAGGCCTCGTTCGAGACCGAAGAGCTGGCGATCATGCCCACCTCGACGACCGGCGCGGGCGTTTTGAACCTCTCGCTTCTGGTTTCCGGCGTGGCTTCCAGCGGCGGCATGGGCGACGGCACGGGCCCCTCGGTGGGCGGCATGCGCTCCCGTTCGAACAACTACACGATTGAAGGCATCGACAACAACAACAAGTCGGTGACCGGTCCGCTGGTTTATGTCCCGTCGACCGCCGTGGGCGAGTTCACCGTCATCACCAACCAGTTCTCTCCGGAGTTCGGCCACTCGGTGGGCGGGCAGTTCAACACGGTCATCGTCAGCGGCACCAACAAGATTCACGGCGCCGCGTACGAGTACGCCCAGAACCGGAATTTCAACGCGGAAAACGCCATTCAAGGCGGCAAGATTCCCAATCCCCGCTACGACAACAACCGCTACGGCGGGCAGATCGGCGGCCCGATCAAGAAGGACAAGCTGTTCTTCTTCGGCAGCTACGAGCGCCAGTCGATTGGCCAGAGCGGCCAGTACTGGATCTGCACCCCGACCACGGCGGGCATGGCGCAGATCAACGACGGCACGCATAAATTCAACGCCAACAACCTGGCGATCTTCACCAAGTACATGACTCCGTTTGCATCGCCTACCCAGGTGGACTACAACAGCGACAACGCCTGCGGCTCGGAAGCGCCGAATCAGCCCAACTACGATGCCCCGGCCAGCAAGGATCCTTTGCAGTTCGCCCCCATCTTCAGCGATGGCGTGTACAACTCCAACACCCTGGTCTACGGCACGGCCAACGAAGTCGATGTTCCCCTGGGCAACTACTCCGTGGTGGCGCCGAACTACAACAACACCGGCGCACTGACCACCGGCGGCAACTGGACCATCTCCCCCAAGGACAGCTTCCGTCTGCGCTACATCTACAACAACTACGCCGGCATCGATACGGCCGCTTCTCTGCCGGCCTTTTTCATGTCGACCCCGTCCAAGTATCATCTGGTGGCGTTGAGCGAATACCACAGCTTTACCTCCAACCTGAGCAACGAAGCGCGTCTTGGCTTTAACCGTTATTACAACGTCACCCCCGCCGGCAACTTCGCGTTCCCCGGCCTGAACGTCTTCCCCAACCTGACGCTCTTCGATTTGGGCGGCCTGAACATCGGACCGGACTCGAATGCGCCGCAGGAGACGATTCAGAACCTCTATCAGTTCACGGACAACCTGAGCTGGGAGAAGGGCAAGCACAGCTTCAAGGCCGGCTTCGACGGGCGCAAGTTCATCTCCCCGCAGAGCTTCACGCAGCGCGTACGCGGCGACTACGAGTGGGACAACACCACGGAGTATCTGCACGACCTGGCGCCGACCAGCTTCGGCGAGCGCTCTACCGGCAACTTCATTTACTACGGCGATCAGACCGCCTGGTACGGTTTTGCCAACGACGTATGGCACGTGATGCCCAAGTTGAGCCTGAACTTCGGCCTACGCTACGAGTTCACCACCGTGCCCACGGGCGAGCGCCAGCAGGTTTTGAATGCCGCTGCCAGCGTTCCTGGACTGGTGGTCTTCTCCTCGCCCAAGCCGCAGTACACCAACCTGATGCCGCGCGTTGGCCTCAACTACGCACTGGACCAGAACACCTCCATCCGCGGCGGTTTCGGCATGGGCGTCGATGTTCTCTACGACAACCTGGGCATTCTCTCCAACCCGCCCCAGTTCTCCGCCACCAACGACGTGGGTTCCGGCACGAATGCGAACCCCGGCGATCCGGGCTTCCTGGCCGGCGGCGGTCTGCCTGCCGGGGGCAACTTGCTGGTCTTCCCGACCGTCACCGCACAGCGCAATGCAACCTCGGCCTACATCCCCGACCAGAAGCTGCCCTACGCGGAAAACTGGTCGTTGGGCATTCAGCATGTCTTCCACAGCGACTACACGGCGGAAGTGCGCTATTTGGGCAACCGCGGCATCCACCTGGCCACGCAGATCCAACTGAACGTCCAGCCCGAAGTCAACGCGGCCAACAAGCTGCCGGTCTTCTTCGGCAATGCTCCCACCGGTGCAGCCCTTTCGGTGTACCCCAACACGCTGGCGTCGATCAAGGCAATCGAGAAGACCTCTGGCCATTTCGTACCGGCGTTCTTCAACGCTGGGTTCACCAGCAAGATGACCTCCTACCAGCCCTGGTCGGAGTCCAACTACAACGGCCTGGCGGCCAGCCTGAATCGCCGCTTCAAGAACGGTCTTCTGCTGGACTTCTCCTACACCTGGAGCAAGACCATGGATGACGCGACGGCCACGGTGAACTCGACCTCGCTGACGCCGCGCCGCCCGCAGAACTCACAGAATGTATCGGCCGATTACAGCCGTTCCGCCCTGGATCGCACCCACCGCCTCACCTTGGCCGCAGTGTACGATGTGCCTTTCTTCAAGAAGTCGAATTGGCTGGAAAAGAACCTGATCGGCAACTGGGAGTTCGCCCCCATCTACACCTACGAATCGCCGGAATACTTCACGGTTCTCTCCGGCGTCAACGCCAACATCAACGGCGATTCGGCCGGCATCGACCGCACCATCTTCAACCCGAACGGCATCAAGGGCAAGGGCACGGGAGCAACGGCTCTGTACGATCCGACCCGCGCCGGCCTGTGCACAGCCCCTGCGACCACTTGCACCGCCAACCTGGTTGGCTATGTGGCCAACGATGCAACCGCCGAGTACGTCCAGGCCAAGGCCGGCACGCTGCCCACCACGGGCCGCAACACCGAGCCGATCCGCCCGATCAACAACTTCGATGCGACGGCCTCCAAGAAGTTCAACTTCACGGAACGCTACATTCTGGAGTTCCAGGCGCAGGCCTTCAACGTCCTGAACCACGCGGAATATCTCCCTGGCACGCTGGACAACGTGAATCAGACCAGCCCGCAGGTGGCCTCGAATTATCAGTACGTCACCAGCGGTCTGTTCAACCAGCCCGGAAAGATCTTCGCGGCCAATGCGCGCACCATGCAATTGTCCCTGAAGCTCGACTTCTAGGCAGAGCACGATCCTACCATCTGCTTTTCTCAGAGGCACATCGATCGCTGAGAAAGCACCAACAGAAAGGGCGCCCGCCGGGCGCCCTTTTTCTTTGGCCTCACTTTCAAGCGAACGTTGGCGGAGCAAACGACCTCTCCCCGGCGTCTCGCGATGGCAAGGAATCCCCGAGAGGGACTGCGGAGCAAAGGCAAGCGCCCCCGGCTTGCGATTACTGTTGCGGGCCGGGGGCAGCGAGATTGCAGGCAGATCTATGAAAGGCAGGCGGTGTTCAGGCCGCCAGGAATCCCAGGGCGCGGATCAGGTAGGACTTGAGATTGCGGCGTTCGACGACGGCGTCGAGGAAGCCCTTTTCGAGCAGGAACTCGGAGCGCTGGAAGCCCTCGGGCAGCTTCTGGCGGATGGTCTGCTCGATGACGCGGGGGCCGGCAAAGCCGATCAGCGCGCCCGGCTCGGCGATGTTCAGGTCGCCCAGCATGGCGAAGCTGGCGGTGACGCCGCCGGTGGTGGGATCGGTGAGCACGCAGATATAGGGCACCTTGGCGTCGTCCAACTGGGCCAGGGCGGTGGAGATCTTGGCCATCTGCATCAGGCTGACGACGCCCTCCATCATGCGCGCTCCGCCCGAAGCGGCCACGACGATGAGGGGCTTGCGGCCGAGGCGGGCGCGATCCACGGCGCGGGCGATGGTTTCGCCGACCACGGCGCCCATGGAGCCGCCGATGAAGCCGTATTCCATGGCGCTGACCACCGCGGCGTGGGGGCCGAGCTGGCCGACCGCATTGAGGATGGCGTCGTCCAGGCCGGTCTGCTCCTGGGCTTTGCGCAGCCGCGCCTTGTAAGGCTTGACGTCGGTGAAGTTCAACGGATCGGTGGAGCGCAGGCCGCCATCGACCAGCTCGTAGCCGGGATCGAGCAGCATGGCGATGCGCTGGCGGGCGTTCATCTTGAAGTGGTGCTGGCACTTGGGGCAGACATTCAAGTTGGCTTCCAGATCCGCCTTCCAGATGACGCCGCGGCAGCCAATGCACTTGATCCACAAACCTTCGGTGCGCACCGTCCGCGCATCGGCATCCGCGGCGCTTTCGCGGCCGGAACCGGCTTCGTACTCGCCTTCTTCACGCTTGAACCAGGACATGCGGGCACTTCCTCAGTGGACAGGTGACAGTGAACAGATGACAGGTGACAGATGACAGATGACAGGTGACAGATGACAGAGGGCAGCCAACAGTTGTCAGTTATCCATGAATGTTGGGGGCAGGCGGCTATCCACCGACCACTGTTCACTGCAATCTGTCATCTGTCATCTGTCATCTGTCATCTGTCAGTATTCTATTCCGCGCTGGGCGAGAATCCCTTTCTGGTAGGCATGTTTGACCTCGCGCATCTCGGTGACGGTGTCGGCCAGCTCGACCAGCAGGGGATGGGCATTGCGACCGGTGAGGATGACATGCAGCATCTCGGGGCGGTTGCGCAGGGCTTCGGCCACGATCGCCGGGTCCAACATGCCGTAGCCGATGGCATAGTTGATCTCGTCGAGGATGACCATATCCCAATCGCCGGAGTCGATGGCGGTGCGGGCTTCGGCCCAGGCGGCCTCGACCAGGCGAATGTCCTCGGGGTCGGTCTCCGCGCCGCCCACCTTCACAAAGCCCCGGCCCATCTGCTTGAGGACGAAGTTGGGGCCAAAGGCCTCGACAGCGTCCAGCTCCCCGTAGCGCCAGGAGCCTTTGAGGAATTGCAGCATGAGCACCTTCATGCCGTTGCCCACGGCGCGCAGAGCCGTGCCCATGGCGGCCGTGGTCTTGCCCTTGCCGGGGCCGGTATTGATCAGGATCAGTCCTCGACGGGAATCGGTCATGGGAAGCCAGTTGTCAGTTGTCAGTGATCAATTGTCAGTGATCAGTTGTCAGTTGTCAGTGCTCGGCGACGGCGGCTCCTGCGACCGGCAGCCGGTGCAGCCAGAACCTATTGTCAACTCTAAGCTGACAACTGACAACTGATCGCTGACAACTGTTCAGTGTCCGGCGTGGTACGGGTGGCCGGAGAGGATCGCGTAGGCGCGATAGATTTGCTCGGCGAGCACCAGCCGGGCGAGCGCGTGGGCAAGGGTCATGGTTCCCAGGGAGAGCAGGAGGTGGGCTCGCTGCCGAGCCGGGTCGGACCAGCCGCTGGCCGGGCCGATGGCGAAGACCAGATGCTGCGCGCCTTCGTCGCGTCGCGCACCCAGCCAGGCGGCGAAGCTCTCGGAGGTCATTTGCTTTCCGCGGCTATCGAGCAGCACGGCAAGGGCGGGAGTTCGTCCCTGCTGGCGGCTCAGCCAATCCAGCAGCGCTTCCTCGCTCTTGAAGGCCTCTGTCTGGCAACGCGCAAAGGGCGCACAGCGGTCGAGGTAGAGCTGCGCCAGCGCATCGAAGCCGTCCTTTGCATTGGGCCGGGCGCCGACGTGAGCCAAGGTGATCTGCATGGGGAGCAGGATAGCATCCGCGACGGGTTTGGGCTCAGCCCAAGGATCAGGCAACGCGGCAACCGGGCCGTTCCGAAGGCAGCGGCGCAACGACAAAAACAAGAGGGGCGCCCACAGCGGACGCCCCTCTTCGGCCGATTCTTAAGGAATTCCCAGAGTTTCTGCAAGTTGGAATTCGAGGCTTCCCACCCATTTCGCGTCTTTTCTTCAAAAAGCCGTGAAATGGATGGGGCACGGAGCTCGTTTGCACGACCGGTGAAATGCGCTCCCTCACGCGGTCCGTGAAAATGCGCGAATTCAACGCCAAGGGGATCTCCCACGGGGGAATTCGCTCAAGCCTTCTTGCGGGCCACTTTCTTTGCGGCCTTTTTGGGCGCTGCTTTCTTGACCGCGGCCTTCTTGACCACTGCCTTCTTGGCGATCACCGCCTTTGCGGGGGCAGCGGTCTTCTTTGCAGCCTTCTTGGGAGCGACTTTCTTGGCAGCAACCTTCTTTGCGGCGGTCTTCTTGGCAACGGGCTTTGCCGGAGCAGCAGCCTTCTTCGCGGCCTTCTTGGAGGGCTTGGCTGCGGGTTTGGCAGCGACCGGCTTGGCCTTGGCTACGGCCTTAGCCGGGGATGCCTTTGTCTTTGCAGCCGACTTGGCGGCGGTTGCCTTGGGCTTGGCGGCAGCCTTCTTGCGGACGGCCACGGTCTTTGCGGTCAATGCGGCCTTCAGCTCGGCGTCGAATTGGGCAGGGGTGAGCGGCCGAGCGGACTTGCGCAGCCTCTCGATGTCGTAAAAGGCGCGGCGCTCGGTAAGAAAGACATGGACCACGAAATCGACATAGTCGAGCAGCACCCACTCGCCCTGGCGGCGGCCTTCGACCGAGTTGGGGGTGGCGCCAAACTCCTTCTTGAGGCGGTGCTCGATCTCGTCGGCGATGGCCATTGCCTGGCGATCGTTGCTGGCCGAGGTGACCAGGAAAAAGTCGGAAAGTCCGGAGTCGATGGGGTCCAGCTCGAGGATGCGGGTGTCTTCGCCCCTTTTGTCTTCACAGACAGCGGCGGCGGCCTGAACGAGGATGCGAGTTTGCTGCTTATCTTGCGTTGTCATTCGTTGAGAATTATCTCCAACTCTAATCGTAGACCCTCGACTAGTCGGGAGCAAGTTACTTCCCAGGCTGATGGTGACTGCCTGGCCCAGGGAACATGCTGACCGTGGTCAGGGTGAAGAACGCATTGTCGCCTCACGGCGCCTTCGCCTCGTCGGGAAATCACAGCTCCCTTCCTGGCAACTCTTCCCTTTTCGGAATAGCGTCAGCTGGGCTAGGATTTTATCCGACGCCTACAGCGGTTCCACAATTGCTGTACCCCGGAACCTCTGCTCCCAAGGGTCATTTTTCTTAAGTAAATGCCACCTTGTACGATGCCGGAAAGGGCACGTGAATTGTGGAACCGCTCTAGCGCTACCGCTTCGCAGACCCGAAGTGCTGTTCAAGGGGACGACCCTTCCCAGCGCCGGACGGCTCGGACCCCATCTACGAAAGAAAGAAGGGAATCAGCCCCATGACCACGCTCTTCGGATCTGAAACCAAGTCCGAGAACAACAGCTTCTTTGGCCGCCACAAAAAGACAATCGGAATCACCTTTGTTTCGATAGCCTTCGTGTCTGCGTTGATTGCAACCGGCCTGTATCTTGCGTGGCCAAAGCTGAGCTATCGAATTTGGGGTTTGCGCAGCGGTATGAGCGTGGACCAGGTCGTGGCGGCCCTGGGAGAGCCAACTTACCGCCTTAGCTGCGACGAGACGCTGTGCATCGCCGAGGGCTCGCAGGGGCCCACAAAAGGCAGCGAAGATTGTGCGGCCACCCTGGCCAAAGTCCACACGCTTCCTCTTGCCAACGTTCTCAAGATTAGTACAGACTTCGATGCCAGCCTGAATGTCCAGATCAGCGCGATCGGCAAAGGTCAGGCAAAGCCGAGCTCCCAGCTTGACCTGGACAAGACACCGTGCGCTACCGGACACCTGCCGCGCTACACCAAAAAAGACGAGATCCGGCCGTACATACAAGAAAGCTGGCCGCGGACGAGCCTGATTTACAAGCAAGGACAGGAAACGTTCCGCGCTGTTGACTTCAATGCAGACGGCTGGATCGTAGACCAAACCGATCTTCAGTATCGCGGACCGTTGCCTGAAAACAAGGCGCTCAACCTCGCCGCGTTCGGCCTCGTAGCCGGGCGCGCATTGAGCGGCCCGACCAAGGTGTTCTCCTTTCCCGGTTGCTCGGCTCTGCTCACGCTGGCGTGGCAGCCGCAAACGCCGGGTCCGCAACGCCCGGACGACGTTCGCTTTTACATCAATGAAAGTGCGTTTGACCGGTATCAGTGTGCGGACAGTTGGGAAGTGAAGCGGGTGGAACACTATCCCGGCTTTGACTGGCCCGCACTTCCGGGCGCGCACCCGCCCTCGGAGGATTTTCTGGTATTGGAATCCCACACCTTCTGAGCAATTGCAAATGATCCGTTGAATTGATACGGGCCGCGAAGCAAGAAAGCGTGCTGGGAATCCGAGGCTTCTGGTTCCTTGCGCGGACCCGGCGCGCTAACGCGGAGCCGTGCCGCCTGGCTGCGATACACTCCATCCATGATCCACGATGGCAAGAGCCGCAAGCTTCCCTTTGACCCCGACGCGGCGGTCGAGCATCTGCGCAAGAGCGACGCCAAGCTGGGCGCGCTGATCGAACGCGCCGGCCCCTTCACGCTGCGCCTCGACCCCGCGCCTTCGCCTTTCGAGTCGCTTCTGGAGTCGATTCTCTACCAGCAGTTGCACGGCAAGGCCGCGGCTACCATTCATCGCAGGGTCCGCGAGTACTTCGGCGGCGACCCCGCGCCCCAGCTTCTTCTGGATACGCCGGACGAGCCGCTGCGCGCCGCCGGCGTCTCCGGCAACAAGATCAGAGCACTGCGCGATCTGGCGGCCCGCACCCTGGACGGGACGGTGCCCACCCACGCCGCCATCAAGAAGATGACCGACGCGGAGATTGTGGAGCGGCTCACGGCGGTGCGCGGCATCGGGCCGTGGACGGTGGAGATGCTCTTGATTTTTCGCATGGGCCGGCCGGACGTGCTGCCGGTCTCGGACTACGGCGTGCGCAAGGGATTCGCGCTGACCTTTCAGCGTGTGCCCAAGACGCGGGCGCTGGAAGCCGCCGACCTGCCCAAGCCGGAAGTGCTGGCCAGGAGGGGCAAACGCTGGGCGCCGTTCCGCTCGGTGGCGAGCTGGTATCTGTGGCGCGCCTGCGATCTGGCCAAGAATACGCCGCCCTCTGGCCGTTCCAGCCCACAATAGCCAAGACAGCGGCCCCATGAGTGCGCTACTCTGGCAAGGCAAAGGGACGCAGCCATGCCAACTACAAAGCGATTTATCTGCGTACACGGTCACTTCTATCAGCCGCCCCGCGAGAACCCCTGGCTGGAGACGGTAGAGACGCAGGACACCGCAGCGCCCTATCACGACTGGAATGAGCGCATCTGCGCGGAGTGCTACGCCACCAACGGCGCGGCGCGCATCGTGAACGTCAAGAACCTGATCACCCGCATCGTGAACAACTACGCGCGCATCAGCTTCAACTTCGGGCCTACGCTGTTGAGCTGGCTGATGGAGAACGCGCCGCGCACCTACCGCATGATTCTGGACGGCGAGCGGCGCAGCCGCAAAGCCTTCCGCGGCCACAGCTCGGCCATCGCGCAGGTGTACAACCACATGATTCTGCCGCTGGCCAGCCGCCGCGATCGCATCACCCAGATCCGCTGGGGGATCGCCGACTACGAGCACCACTACGGCACGCCCCCGGAGGGCATGTGGCTGGCGGAGACCGCGGCCGACAACGATTCGCTGGAACTGATGGCGGCGCACGGCATCAAGTTCACGATTCTTGCGCCGCATCAGTGTAAACGTATCCGTTCGATCAAGGACGCCGCGGAATGGAGCGACACCGCCGGCGCCTCGGTGGACCCCACGCGTCCTTACCTGGTGCGCTTCGAGTCGGGCGTCTCGATTGCCGTGTTCTTTTACGACGGTCCCACCTCGCGGGCGGTGGCCTTCGAGGGGCTGCTGAACTCGGGCGAGTCCTTTGCCGCGCGGCTCAAGGCGGGATTCAAGGATGGCCCCCAGGCGCAACTGGTGCACGTGGCCACCGATGGCGAGTCCTACGGTCATCATCACAAGCACGGCGAAATGGCGCTGGCCTACACGCTGCGGCTTCTGGAGCAAGACAAGACCGTCAAGCTGACCAATTACGGCTGCTTCCTCGAGCAGTTCCCGCCCGAATTCGAATGCGAGATCGAGGAGAACACTTCCTGGAGCTGTGTCCACGGAGTGGAGCGCTGGCGATCGAACTGCGGCTGCAACGGCGGTAGGCCGGGCTGCAATCAGGCCTGGCGCGGGCCCTTGCGGCAGGCCTTGGACGAGCTGCGCGATGCCCTGACGCCGCTTACCGCGCAAGAGGGTCTCAAGCTCTTCTACGACGTGTGGGGAGCCCGCGACGCCTACATTCAGGTGGTGCTGGATCGCGGTGGGGAGTCGCTGGAACGCTTCTTTGCCGAGCAGCAAAGCCACCCGCTCAACGAGGCGGAGCGCGTGCGCGCCTTGGAACTGATGGAGATGCAGCGCCATGCCCAGCTGATGTACACCAGTTGCGGCTGGTTCTTCGACGACATCGGGGGCATCGAGACGGTGCAGATCATCGCATACGCGGCACGCGTGTTGCAGATGGCACAGGAACTTTTTGCCGAGCAGGCGGCGCAGTTGGAACCGGCATTTCTGGCGCGGCTGGGCGAGGCACACTCGAACGTGGCCGCGGTGGGCGACGGCGCGCGCATCTACCAGGAACAGGTTCGCCGCCTGGAGCTGGGCCTGGAACAAGTGGCGGCCCACTACGCCATCAGCAGCGTATTCTCCTCCTTCTCCGAGGAGACGGATCTGTTCTGCTACCACGTGCGCCGCACCTCGTACGAGATTCACACCTCGGGCCGCGGCCGACTGGCGCTGGGCCGAGCGCACATTGCCAGCAGCATTACGGGCCAGCAGCAGAGCTTTTCTTTTGCCGTGCTTCATTTCGGCGACCAGAACATCACGGCGGCCGTGAAGCCGTACGAGGAGGCCGATGCGGGGGCCTTCGACGCCTTTGCCAGTCAGGCCGCCGATGCCGTGCAGCGGGCTCTCTTTCCCGAGGTAATCCGCCTGCTCGATCGCTTCTACGGGCACGTGGACTACTCCCTGACCTCGCTGTTTACCGACGAACAGCGGCGCATCGTGCAACTGATTCTGAATTCGACCTTGTGGGACATCGAAACTTCGCTCACCACCATTTACGAGGATCACGCCAGCCTGTTGCACTTTCTCTCCCAGGCCGGGCTGCCCAAGCCGCCGGCTCTTACACTGGCGGCCGGCTTCGCCGTCAATGCGGGGTTGCGGCGGGCGTTGGAGGGCGATCCGATGGACCCGGCCGTCCTGCGCTCGTTCCTGTCGCTGGCCAAGGCCGATCAGGTGCCGCTGGAAACCGCGACGCTCTCCTACCTTGCCGACCAGCGCATGAAACGCGCCATGATCGAGCTGCAAATGTCCTCGGGCTCTCTGGAGATGCTGGACCGGGCGTTGGCGCTGGCGCGCATTCTGGTCGAACTGCCCTTCGAGCTGAACCTCTGGCAGGCGCAGAACATCTGGTACGAGATTCTGCGCACCTCCACCTACGGCCTGACCGCGCTGCACGCCGACGAGCGGGCACGCTGGGAGAGAGACTTCAGCGATCTGGGGAGATGCCTTTCGATCGACTGCTCGGCGATCCGCGCCCAGGACCCCACGGCGGTGACCACGGGGGATTAACCACCAGATTCTTGTCGCCAACGCCGCATCGGGCCCGTGCCGGATGCGACCCCGATGCACCGTGCCCCATCCTTGGCGCGTCCTTGCATTTCGCGCCAAGGGTGGGAAGCCTCGAATCCTGACCCAGCACAATTCGAAGCGACGCGCATCTCGCCTCTCACTTGCGATCGAGCAACAGCTCGATCTGTGCCTCCATGGCGTTCAGATCGGACTCGCCGCGATACTCGGCGACGACCTGTCCGTCGCGGCCGATCAGATAAGTCGCCGGCAGCCCGAGGATGCCTCCATAGAGTTCGCCCAGCTTCTCGTCGCCCATGGCGACGGGATAGTTCAATTTGAGCTTCGCGGAGAGAGAGCGCACCAAAGCAGGATCGTCGTCCATGGAGATGCCGACAATTTGCAGTCCGCGCGCGCCGTATTGCTGTTGCCAGGCGACGAAGCGCGGCATCTCGAGCTGGCAAGGCGCGCACCAGGTGGCCCAGAAGTTCAGCAGCACCACTTTGCCGCGATAGGCTTTGAGATCCACAGGGCGATTGTGCAAATCCGTCAGGGAAAACTGCGGCGCCTGCCTGTGCAGAAGAGACGAAGACGCTGTGTGCTCTTGCGCGATGCCGCCAGCGGCGAAGACCGTCAGCAGCACGGCGGCCAGGGCGACGCGGCGCAGCGCGAAGCTCGCCGCGGGGTGATGAGGACGGCTTGTGTCAGCGGCCTTTTTCAACCGCGTATCCCTTTTCGACCCAATCGGCACCAAAGTTATCGGCCAGGTAGAGCACCTTCACATTGGTGAAGCCCATCTCCCGGAGCTTGGCGAACGCGGGCTCGACATTGGGACAGCGGCCCCAGGGGCAGCATCCGCAATAAAGCACGATCGGGGCCTTGCGGGAAAGGGAGGAGACGCGCTGCTCGAGGATTTGCAGCCCCTCGGGTTGCGAGCCGGCGCCCGCGTATTCCGATCCGGGGATATGGGCCTGAGCAAACAGCACGTGCGAGCCGACTTGCAGCACCAGGGGCTTGGCCGCGCCGCCCTTCTGCAAGATCTGGACCAAGGCCTCCGGCTGGATCACCTGCGTCTGTGGGATCGAAAAAGCGCTCGACGGCTGAGATGCGGTCGGAACGGAAAATTGTGCATCGGCGCAAAGTGCGGCCAAGGAAAAAAACAGCGCGGCAGTTCCAGTTCGTACAAGGGTTCTCATATTCATTGAAAATCCTCCCCGCACAGTTTAGCGCCTTGGCCCGTTCTTCCCGCCAGCATGGACAGGGCAATTGCATGAAACGGATGAACAAAAAGGAACACGGGATTTGAAAGGGCACGGCTTCAAAGCCTGCCCTGAGCGAAGCCGAAGGGTGCCGCCTCAGAGGCTCAAAATTCAACGGCGTTAGCCGCCGAGGGACGCTTAAGAACCGTCCCTCGGGGGCTAAGGCCCAGGATTCTCTTGGCCCATGTGCGGCACGACTAAAGTCGTGCCCTTTCAACGCGCCGTTTACGCTCGCTCGCGGTCTTGACGCGATTGCCCTTGCGGCATAGATACTTGCCAGCCGCAGCGCTTCGCTGTAGTATCAGACTTGCCTATCAAGCGGCTGACGCTTGCCACCCGGAAAGCGGGAAGAGCAAGTTCGCCGCCGAGCAAGGATACTTCGCCGGCCCGTGAAAACCTCAGAGACAGGAAGCGGCGAAGGCTCCCGTAGGAAAGGCATCACCAGAGGCAAGCATCGGCCGCACCGTATCGATCCAGACAACCGGATGGAGTTCGTGCAGGGTTCCTGCTTACAGGTCGTCAAGGCTCCGGGGAGCGATGGCGAATCGCGCATAGAGAGAAGAAGCAGCGCGGTTTGTTTGAGATCCTGCAACGTTTGGACATCGGATCGTTCCGTACCGGCACTTGGCCGGGAGATGCGGTCGACAGAGAGAGCCCAGAGCCCGGCAGGAAACGGCTGAACCTAGAAACGCAATGCACCAGGCAGCAGAGTGCCAGGAAGTACACGCATGACGACAGAACTGACGCAGCCCCAGGCAGAACCGGGGCCCGCCCCGGCCAATGGCCAGGGTCAGTCGCAGGGGCATCGGCGCCGCCGGCGCCGCCGCAAGAACAAGACCAGCCAGACAGCCGCACCCCAGGTCCAGCAAGCGCAGGCGCCCGCGGCGCCTGCACCGCCTCCTCCTCCCGCGCCGCCCAAGGCTCCCGCGGTTCGTCACAAGCAGGCCGCACCGCACCAGAGCCATCCCAGCCAGGGACAGGGCCGGAAGAAGAAGACATTCCAGAAGAGCGCGCCCTCTGCCGCTTCGCCGGGCAATAGCACGTCGGCCTCCTCGCAGGGCAAACGCAAGACCAAGCAGCGCGGCCCCAGGGAATTTGTGGGTCCGATGGACCACAGCTACCGGGTGGCCAACGGAAATATCGCCGACGGCCCGCCCTCGACGATTCAGATCACCAACGGCGGCCATTATCAGGAGAACTTTGCCCCCACGGCGACGGTGCCGGTACGCGAAGACGCTCCTACCCGCATTTACTGCTTCATCGAGGATCTGTTCTTCCTGGCCAAGATTCAGGAGACGGCGCGCAAGCTGGGCGTGAAGGTGGCGTTCATCAAGGGCGACAAGGAGTCGGTGGCCAAATTGACCGACTTGCCCGAGGAAGAGCGGCCCAAGCTGGTGGTCTTCGACCTGAACAACCTGGCCGCCAAGCCCATGACGCTGATTCCCAAGCTCAAGACCAAGCTCAAGAAGGCGACCTCGATCGTAGGCTTCCTCAATCATCTGCAAGGCGAGCTGAAGGCCAAGGCCATCGAGGCGGGGTGCGACGCGGTGATGCCGCGCTCGGCTTTCTCGCAAACCCTGCCCAATCTTCTCCGCCGTTACGGCGTCGAAGAGGAAGAAGACCACACCCCGCAGCCGATGTAATCCGGACAGATCGACAAGACAAAGAGGGCGCTTCCGCACAGGGAGCGCCCTCTTTGCTGGCTAGTGGCGTTGCCGACAGTTCAGCCCAACTGGTGCTATATTTCTCAAAACGCTCGCCTCTCGCGTCGAATCGCTATGAAGCGAGTGTTCCGAGGTCCGACCCGCCAGTTGGAGGGACTGCTCGATGATAGATCTGACGCAGGCCGAAGCAAATCTGCTATTGACCATGGAGAAGCACCGCACAAACGACGAATCCCATCGATTCGGGGCATTGCGCCTCGAAATTCCACTGCAATCTGTGGACCAAAGGGAACACTTCCTATTGGACATCGGACGTGGGAGAATCAATCTGCTGAAGGGAACGTATCAGACGCGGGCAAAACAGGCGGTGATCTTGGCGAGGCTTGACTTCGGTGGACAGCCACACCGCAACCCTGACGGCCAAGAGGTTTCCTGTCCGCATTTGCACATTTTTCGCGAGGGATTTGCAGTTAAGTGGGCTCAGCCTCTACCCGTTGAGCATTTCAGCAACCCCGACGATTCCTGGTCGATTTTTGAGGACTTCCTTCGATTTTGTAACGTCACCAAACCGCCCGTTTTCGAACATGAGCTTTTCGTATGATCGCTGACATCCAGAAAATGATGGACGGATATGCCTCCTGGCTAAGGGAGAAGACGAGCCTGCGAGAAATCGGCGAGTGGGTCGAAATCACGACTCCTATGCTCGACCGCCATAACGATTATCTTCAGATATACGTGCAGCGCGAGAATGGCCATTTCGTTCTCACAGACGACGGCTACACGCTTCAAGATCTGGAACAGTCCGGGTGTAGGCTTGACAGTCCCAAACGCCAGGAGTTGCTGCGAGTCACCCTCAATGGATTCGGAGTCCAGCAACACGGCACGGCGCTGGAAGTCCGCGCAACCGAGGAGACTTTCCCCCTCAAGAAACACAGCTTATTGCAGGCCATGCTGGGTGTGAACGACTTGTTCTATCTAGCATCTCCGCACACTGCCAGCCTGTTTTACGAGGACGTAGTTTCCTGGATGACCGCTCAGGAAATTCGCTTTGTCGAACAGGCGCGGTTTACCGGCAAGTCGGGATACGACCATATGTTCGAATTTGTAATCCCGCGGTCAAGGAAAAGTCCCGAGCGAATCGTGAGGCCAATCAACAGGCCCGACAAGGCATCCGTGATGGAAATGATGTTCGCTTGGCATGATACGCGGGAGACAAGACCTGCCGAGGCTCGTGCGTACGCGCTGCTGAACGACACCGAACAAGTAGTCAAGCCCGACGTGACGGAGGCTTTCCTGAGCTACGACATTAAGCCAGTCAAGTGGAGCGAGCGCGAATCGGTTTGCGCCGAATTGGCCGCCTAGTCTTTCAATGGCCAGGGCCCTCGCGTGCTCCTGGCACTCATTCATGAAAAAACTGCGAAAGGCGCTATCCCGGAGGCCAGGCCAGCGGCCGGCCGCCGAGCAGGTGCAGGTGGAGGTGGTCCACGCTTTGGCCGCCGTCGGGGCCGGCATTGACCACCACGCGGTAGCCCTTCTGGAGCCCTTTGGCCCGCGCGATTTCGGCCGCGACGCCCAGCAGATGGCCGAGCAGCGGACGGCTGCCGGCATCGGTGTCAGCCAGCGAGGCGATGTGCTGGCGAGGCACGATCAGCAGATGCACCGGGGCCTGGGGGTTGATGTCCGCGAAGGCGTAGCACAGCTCGTCCTGGTAGACAGGCGTGGAAGGAATGCTTCCGTCAACGATCTTGCAAAAGAGGCAACTCATAGCGAGACCAGTGTACACGGAGCGCTGGACCTGGCGGCAATGGCGAGGGGGGCGACAGCCGGTGTTTGCCAATTGCAGATGTTGCGGCCGGTCTTTGCCTGTCCACGCATTTTTGCAAAAGCACGAGGCTTAAGTGTGCGAAGATCGTGCGCCATCCCCTACGGAACTCCGATTAAGTTGTTGTATGCGCCCACCCAGCACTGAAGTGCCAAGGGATTTTCGAAATTCCTGTTGGGTCGAATTCGAGGCTTCCCACCCATTTCACAAAGTGCGTGAAATGGATGGGGCACGGAGCTTCCTGCCATCGTCTGTGAAAATGCGCTCACAAACCCGGCTCCTACTGCGCGGGGATGCGATAGACGTTGAGCGAGTAGGGCCGGAGGCGCACGGAAAGGACTCCCGCCTTCACGGCCGCGGAAGAAGAGAGCGGCGCAATGGCTTCCGGGTGCTCGAAGCTGTTCTCTGTGCTGAGGTCGGAGCTTCCCAGAGTGGTGACTTTGACTGGACCCGATAGGCTGGCTCCGTTCAGCTTGATCTCCGCCTGGCGGGCTGTGGGCGAGTGGTTGACGACCTTCACGATCAGCTCGTGGGTGCGCTCGTCGAGCGAGGCGCTGGTATAGAGCCCGTCCGTCGCCTGCGGCGAGACGGGTACGATGCGCGTCCCGACATTGTTCGCGAAGACCTTCTGCACGTAATAGTTGGGCGTGCCGTAGGAGCGCAGGTTGTCAAACCATATTGCGTCCGGCTTCCACTGCCAGGCATCCACATGGGCCATCAGCGGGGCATAGGAGGCCATCTTCACCACATCGGCGTTGCGCTCCAGGCCGGTCATGAAGGCGGCTTCCGAGATGGCGGCCTTCCAGTTGTTGCGATTCTCCTGACTGGTGGTTTCGACGGTCTGGGCGGCATACTCGCCGGCGAAGATCTTCGGTCCCGAGCGATCGTACTTGTCGTAGCGCCCGGTGTTGGCGAGGAACCACTCGGGGCTCATGTAATAGTGCTCGTCTACGATGTCCGGGTGCAGATTGCGCCAATCGGCCCAGGCGCTATCGAAGAGCTCTCCGTCGGGCGACGGTCCGGCGCTGACGACCAACTCGATCTCCGGGTGCTTCGCTTTCAAGGTGGCCGCGAAGATCTTGTAGCGCTCCATGTAGCGCGGGCCCCATTGCTCGTTGCCCACGCCAATCATCTTCAGGTTGAAGGGGGCGGGATGGCCCATCTGCACACGCAGCTTGCCCCAGGGCGAGTCCACCGGCCCGTTGGCGAATTCGATCAGATCGAGCGCGTCCTGGACGTAGTTGTCGAGCTGGTCGAGCGGGGCCGTCTCACTGGAGTTGAACTCGCAGGCCATGCCGCAGTTCAAGATGGGCAAGGGCTCCGCGCCGATGTCCTCGGCGAGCTGGAAGTACTCGTAGAAGCCGAGGCCGAACGACTGGAAGTAGTCCAGCGTGGGGCGCTTGTCGAACTCCAGGTTCCAGCGGTTGATGATGGTCTGGCGCTGGGCGATGTCGCCCACGGTATTCTTCCAGCGGTAGCGCGTGGCCAATTGGCGGCCTTCCACGATGCATCCGCCGGGGAAGCGCAGGAAGCCGGGGTGCAGGTCGGAGAGCAGTTGCACCAGGTCTTTGCGCAGCCCGTTCTCGCGGCCCTTCCAGGTGTCCAGGGGGAATAAGGAAACCATGTCGAGATCGACCGTGCCGGGCTCGTCCACAAACAGGTTCAATTGTGCATGGGCCAGGGTTTCTTTGGCCCGGATGACCGTCTGGTAGTGCTTCCAATCCGCGCCGAAGCCCTCCAGCTTGCCGCTTCCGACCTCATGGCCCTTCTCATCCGTGAGGGTGGCTCGGATCGTCTTCGGCCCGCCGCTGCGCACATAGGCGGAGAAGCGGTATTCCGCGCCCTTTTCCACGCCGATGCCGCGAAATCCGACGTTATAGAAGCCGTATCCCGGCTGGTAGATGCGGGCCCGAAGATAGTGCGGATTGGCAGGGTTGAGCGGGTCTTCGGTGCGGACGCTCAGCTCGCCCCTGGGCTCTTCCATCCCCCGGCTGCCGGAAGGCATCGCCTGATGCCATCCGGTGAGCGGCTCCTGGAACTCGAACGACCGGTTCTTCACCAGCTCGGGATACAACCCGCCGTCGGCGCCGAAGTTGATGTCTTCGAAGAAGATGCCGAACATGGTTTTGGAGATGGCCGCGCCGGGGTGAGCGGCATCGACGGAGATTTGGGCGGCGTGCGGCAGCTCCTGGGTCAAGAGGCCGGCGGGAAGGAGCGCGAGGACGAGGGGCACAAGCAAGCGTTTTCTGTTCATAGGACTTGCCTGCCATCGTAATGCCTGCGGATGAACCCGTCTACTGGTCCGGCGGTTGGAAAACGACGCCAGAAAGCGTTTCC
>Ga0316217_10000318_pt1 | contig 70373 bp, 53 predicted proteins | sample 1anoAmetaG_FD_203633 | JGI IMG/M metagenome (GOLD analysis project Ga0316217, IMG submission 203633) | Freshwater microbial communities from Trout Bog Lake, Wisconsin, USA - 1anoA | ecosystem: Environmental > Aquatic > Freshwater > Lake > Hypolimnion/Profundal zone | place: USA: Wisconsin... | reverse complement strand
GGATCGGCAGTCATCGAGGCCGTGGATGTTGTAGCAGATGCCGGGCATCTCCAGCAGCTGCGAGAACCACGCAAAGATGCCTGCCTTGCCGTTAGAACCCCCTGGCTTTAGCCATGGGGAGGTTCAGCAAAGGCAGAATGGCTAAAGGGATGGATTCGGGACGTAAAAGGTGACAGCATCAGTTGGCTTGAGACTTGGAGGCACCGCCAGAACTCGCTCGAAATTGCTGCGGACACAGCGTGGGCCTGACAAAGAAAAAGCCCCTGCTTTGCACAGGGGCTTTTTGGTTCTTACCTCGCACCCGTCAATTGTCTTGACGGGCTAAATACTGCAACCTTCCTTGCAGTGCGAAACAGGACGAATACGAAATCTAGAAGTCCACATTGGCGTAATCTCCTTTCTTAAAAGTGTCGGTAAATGAAATTTACCGCACTCCGGGGTGCAGGTCAAGCAAAAAAGATAAAACGGGTCCAATTTGTTTTACTGGCAGGGAAAGCCCCACAAAAACGGACGCTTCCGGTCACCCGAACGCTACCTGGAACCGGCTGAGGATTACCGATGGCACAAGAAACGCTCCCGGTCCCGAGGTGAGCCAGGACCAGTGCTATGCCAATTGGAGCCTGGTTCAGGCTCCGTTCACCTGCTGGAAGTAGCCCGTTAGCCCTGGCCTGAGGGCAACGGTTGAACCTTTCGCTCAGCCCGACACCGGATGGGTGAGGGCGTCTTCCACGACGATCTCGAGCTCGGCGAGGGCGATCTCCTTTAGCCCCAGCGCCTGCGCCTCCGTGCTCGCGAAGAGGAGCAGGTTCGGGTCCGCGTTCATCCCGATGCCAAGCCTCCTGCAGGTCTGATCCGCCAGACGCACCATGGCGAGCAGGGCGTTGCCGTGATCCCACTGGTCCGCATGGTGACCGGCAACCACCTCGCAGTAGCTCTCCGGCATGTGCCACTGCTGCATGAGCAAATGCCCCTGTTCCACGTGCATGCTGCTCAGCACCTCGCTCACGATGGCAGGGGTGGCACCCGACTGGAGCTGCTTCGCCTGGCTGACCTCCTCCATCACCTTCAAGAGGAACAGCTTCCCGATGTCGTGCAGGAGACCCGCCATAAACGCCTCCTGCGCCAGCATGTCGTAGCCCGACTTGAGTGCCAGCCACTTGCTCCCCGCAGCACAGCAGAAGGCGTGCTTCCAGAGGGTCTGCATGATGGAGTTGTACCTGGCATCGCCGGAGCGGTACTGGTCCTGCTGGGTGGCGAGCATCGCAATCCCGGCCACTTCCCGGGATCCGAGCCTGACGATGGCCTCGCGGATGGTTCCCACCCGGCTAAGCCCCGAGTAGTACGGGGAGTTCGCCACCCGCAGCACCTGGCTCACCAGACCCGTGTCGGCACAGATCAGCCGCTCCACCTCCTCGACGCTGAAGTTGGGGCGCGCAAGCACCTGCTGCAGCCGGATGGCTACGGCATGGAACACGGGGATTGATATGCTGCCGGAACCCAGTTGCTCCTTGATGAGATCGACGATTGATAGGTTTTCTGACATGTGCCTCTTCCCGTTGGGCGCGGCCTGGCGCGCCCCTTAACTGCCCAGTATGCGTTTCAGCTCGGAGAGCGGCCGTGGCTGGCTGATGCGTGGCAGGTCGCGCAGCACCTCCTGCACCGAAACCAGCCCGTTGGCCGCCTTCACCAGGCCGTCCTCGAAAAGCGACACCATGCCGGAGGTCTCCATGGAGAGCCGGCGGATCTCCGAGGATGACTTGTTCAGCATGATCGCCTCCTTGACCGCCTCGTTCATTATCAGGAGTTCGAAGATCGCCATCCTCCCCTTGAAGCCGGTGAAGCGGCACTGCTTGCACCCCCGCCCCAGCCTGAAGTGGGCGCCGGCGAGTTTTTGCGCCGTGTACCCCATCCGGTTGTACTCCGACGGGGTCGGGACGTAGGTCTCGCCGCAGTCGTTGCATACCAGGCGCAGCAGGCGCTGGGCCACCACGCAGACCACCGTGGAGGAGATCAGGAAGCTTTCGATCTGCATGTTCATAAGGCGCAAAAGTCCGCCGATGGAGTCCTCGGTGTGAAAGGTGGTCAGCACCTTGTGCCCGGTGAGAGCCGCCTGGATTGCGGTCTCGGCGGAAAAGTTGTCGCGGATCTCCCCCAAGACGATGATGTCCGGGTCCTGGCGCACGATGTGGCGTAGGGTTTCCTCGAAGGTGACGCCGATCTTCGCGTTGATGGAGCACTGCGACACCCCCTCGATGACGAACTCGACCGGGTCCTCCGCCGTGACGATGCTGGTGTTGATGTTGTTCAGATGGCTCACGCATCCGTACAGGGTGGAGGTCTTGCCGCTGCCGGTGGGACCCGTGATGATCATGACCCCGCTAGGTGTTTCCAGCGCGTCGGCGATGAACTGGTCCAGCATGCGCGGCGCCATGCCGATGCTCCTGATATCGAGGATCGCCTCCTTCTTGCTCAAAAGCCTCAGGACGATCTTCTCCCCGAAGATGGTGATGAAGAAGGAGACCCTGAGGTCCAGGTTGAAGCCGTGCAGGCGGCTTTCGTAAAGGATGCGCCCGTCCTGGTGGCGGCGCCGCTCGGCGATGTCCGCCTGGGCCATCACCTTGACCCGTGAACTCAGCTGGGGCGCTATTTCGAGCGGGAGTTCCTGGTAGGGCATCATGATGCCGTCGTGGCGGAAACGTATCCGGAGCCGGTCCTTGAGCGGTTCGATGTGGATGTCGCTCGCCCCTTCCGTGATGGCGTCGTCGAAGAGCTTGTTGATCATGCCGACCACCGTGCTTTCGTCTGCGACGCTCACCTCATCGGAGCCGGCGTTCTTCTCGGCGCTCCCGATGGCCGACAGGATCGACTTGCGGCTGGCTATGACCGGTTTCAGTCCGGCACCGAACAGCTTTTCCGCAACGCCGCGGCAGTGCCGGTCCAGGGGGTTGGCAAAGGCCACCGTCACCACACCCTCTTCCAGGGCAAGGGGGAGAAAGAGGAATTCACGGTAGACCTGGAAGGTAGCCCTGGCGCAGAGCTTCCTGTCCAGCTTGCGGAATTCCAGCTCCGCGACGGAGAAACCGAGCTGGAAGGAGAGCACCTCGATGAACTTGCGTTCCTCGATGAAGCCGTTTTCCACGAAGATGTCCCCGAGCATTTTCCGCTCGGTCCCTTCCTTCTGCAGGTTGAGGGCCGCCACCAGATCGCTCTCGCGGATGTGGCCCAGTTCGACGAGAAGGTCGCCGATCCGTATGTCGAGGCTGTTTTTGCGCAGGGTGGCGGCAATCTGCTCGCGGGTGACGCTGCCCAGCTCCTGGAGCACGTCCAGCAGGGTCTTGCTGGAGAGGAGCTTGGATCGCACGCGTTGCGCGTAACTGAGTTGCTCCGGGGTGACCACCCCATTCTTGACCAGCAGGGCGGCTATCTCTCCGCGTACCGGGTCGCTAGCAGTTTTTGTTGGTGCATTGCTCATGTCGTCTCGTTTTCTCTTATCGGCCAGCACAGTTTGAGTACTATGCTTTCACTTATCGACCAAAGCCCTGAAAAGTTGAGACGACCACAATATATTATTTTTATTTAATCGCTTAGCACAATTTCTGCTACAGTCCCACCCGCTTTGCAGTAGTTCGACACCGTATTAGCATTGTTTAATTGTCAGTATTTTGGGGATGCTGCTGGCAGATAAAACGAAGCGGTACTGTTCCGAGCTCCCCCCTACCCTTCGAGCGCCCAAAAGTCGGACACCTCCTTCAGGATGGCGTCGGAGACCAGCTCCCTCACCTCGGCAGCGAACCAGTCCGCCGGCATCGCTGAGCTGAAGCCCGGCTCCAAGAACCGGTTGTCCATGAGCACGATGAGGCCGCGGTCGGTTTCCGAGCGGATCACCCTGCCGGCCGCCTGGATCGCCTTCGCCATGGCGGGTATCGCGTAGGCGTACTCGAAGCCGGCGGCGAAGCGGCGCTGGTAGTACTCCCGCATCTGCTCGCGCTCCAGGTCGAAGTTGGGCAGTGGGGGGCCCACCACGAACGCCCCGATCACCATATCCCCCTGGTAGTCCATCCCCTCGGAGAACGACCCTCCCTGCACCGCGAAGACCACGTTGGCGCTTGCTTGAGAGCGCAGCTGGTCCAGGATCTCCTCGCACCGGACGGAGGTCATCTTGCGCTCCTGCCGCAGCACGACGAAACCGGGGGGGGCGCGGAAGAGCCCGGCCACCCGCTCCAGGAAGGCGAAACTGGGGAAGAATGCAAAATAGTTGCCGGGCCTGAGCGCCACGATCCGCTCCAGGCAGCCGGCAATCTTCCCGTAGTTGCGCTCGCGCTGGGCGTACCTTGTGGAGACCTGGGGGATGATCAGGAGCTTGCGCTGGCTTGTCGGGAAAGGGGAGTGGAATTCCGCGCGGCTCACCTGTTCCGGGTCGAGCCCGGAAAGCTTGGCGTAGTAGTCGAAGGGCTTCAGCGTGGCCGAGAACCCCACCACCTGTCGATAGCCGGCGTAGCATTCGGCGATCAGGGCCGAGGCGTCGCAGCAGGTGATCTTCACCACGCCGCCACCTGCGTGCGGGTGAAAGGTGGTGAAAAATTCCTGCCTTTCGGATTGGGTGACGAGTTCCAGGGTCTGGGTGAAATCGGACCAGTACTGGCAAAGCCGCAGCAGGGGATCGCTCGGAGCTATCTCCAGGCTTGACTCGAGGTAGCGCGACAGCAGAGTGCGCAGCCTGGCGTCCTGCTCGAGGAATAAGGCCGCGGGGGGGTCGATCCGCGCCGGTTCCCCTCCCCGCCCCTCACCGCAGGAGGCGACGGCCTGCAGGCAGCCGTCCAAGAGTTCCGCGCCCCCGCGCCTGAAGGGGTTGGGGAGTTTTTCCAGGTCGCCGCGCATCTCGACGAGCAGCTCCGAGGCCAGCGCCGGAGAGTAGTAATCCATGGCGCGGGATGGGAGGTTGTGCGCCTCGTCGATCACCAGGTTGGGCTTGCCCGCCTGGCCCACGGCCAGTGAGTTCACCCGCCCCAGGGCCGAGCGCGGAGCAAATACGTAATTGTAGTCGCAGATCACCACGTCGGCTTCCGGCACCAAGGCTAGCTGCAGTTCGAAGGGGCATACCTGGAACTGCTCGCCCAGTCTCCTAAAGCTGCGCGCCTTCAGCTTCTTTTTGCGGGCCAGGAGCTCGACGAGGGCAAAGTCCGCCAGCTTCCGGTAATAGTCGCGGGCATACTCGCAATGCTCCGGCGTGCAGAGCGGCTCGTTCTTGAGGCAGATCTTGTTTTTTGCCGTTATCGAGAGCGAAGTGAGCCGTGCCCCCGCCCCCCTGAAGCGCTCCACGGCGTCCTCCGCCACAGCATGCTGGCTGTTCTTGGGGGTGACGTAGACCACCTGCTGGCCGCGCCCCAGTGCCTCCCTGAGCACGGGGTGCAGCACACCGACCGTTTTACCCAGTCCCGTGGGAGCCTGCACCAGAAGCGGTGCCCCCTTGGTCATCACCTCTTCGATGGTCCGCATCAGCTCGAGCTGCCCCGGGCGCGGCTTTTCGAAGGGAAAGGCGAAGGCGGCGGCGATTTTGCGCCGGCGCGTGTTCCTTTTTTGCGCCCAGCCCGCCTCCAGGACCAGCTCCCCCAGGCGTAGCTCCAGCCACCCCTGGTAAAAAGGGAGGTCCAGCTCGAGCTCCAGGTCCTCGGACTCGCCGTTTCGTGAGGAAACCAGGTGAAAGCTCAGCCGGGGGATGACTCCGTGCTCCAGCCAGTAGAAGTACCCGTAGCTTTTAAGCTGCAGACAGTAGGGGTGCTCCGGGTTTTCGGCCAGCCGGCGCGCCAGGTCGCGGACCTGGAAGCAGCTCTTGATCTCCTCGACCCTGGCGCAGTCGCCCCGGAAGATGCCGTCCATGCGACCGTTCACCTGGAAAAGGTACCCTCCCCGTTCGAAGCGCCCGCTCACCGGGACCTCCGCCTGGTAGCTGGGGTCGCCCTTGCACCTCCTGCGCTGCACGCGCTGGTGTATCTCCTGCCCGTCGGCCGCCGAGGGGCCGTACCCCGAATGGCTTTCGATACTGCCTGAGCGCGGCACCGGCAGTGCGAAATCTCCGAGCGGCAGGGTTATCAGGGTCGAGGGGCTGGGGTCTTGGGCAGGTTTCATGGTTCTCGGAGCGTCTCGCAGGTAGCGGGTGGAGCGTTATTCGCTGGGTCGATAGACCGGCGATCTCCCGGTACTTTCCTCTCTCGCACCCGGCTTTGTCAATATTTTCTTGCGCCGATTGCATTGTCGGCAAAATCCGGTATGCTACAGGGGATTATTTCTTATTCGAACACACAAGGAGAAACCATCATGAAAAGACTGATCCTCGCGGCCCTGGCACTTTCCCTTTGTTGCGCCGGACTGGCCGCCGCCGAAGCTGGGAGCGCCGTGGTCGTCCTCCCCGCCAAAAACGGCAACGTCACCTTCCCCCACAAAAAGCATCAGGACGCCATGGCCTGCACCACCTGCCACGAGACCGACAAGGGGGGCAAGATCGCCGCTTTGGGCAAGGACTGGGCACACAAGACCTGCAAGGGGTGTCATGCCGACAAGGGGAAAGGACCGACGAAGTGCAGCGAGTGTCACGTAAAGTAGCCTGGAACGTTGTTTCTTGAAGCGGGCGGGGGGAGTAGTTGCCCCCGCCCTTTTTTATTGGGGGTGTGCCATTCCGGTTATCTTGTTCTGTCACCCCTGGTTTTGCCGCAGCCGACGGGGCTCGGCGATGGCCTCCTGGCCGAGGGTGAAATAGAAGGTTGCCCCGCTCCCCACCTCGCCTTCGGCCCAAATGGTGCCGCCATGACGCTCGATGGCACGCTTCACCGTGGCAAGGCCGATACCGTTTCCCTCGAAATCGGAACCGTGCAGCCTCTGGAAGGCGCCGAACAGCTTGTCGCTGTACGCCATGTCGAACCCGGTCCCGTTGTCGCTTACAAAAAAGACCTCCTGCCTGTCCATGATCTCTGAGCCGATCTCGATGCGCGCCACTTTTTCCTGCACGGTATACTTCCAGGCGTTGCTCAGCAGATTCTCCACCACGAGCCTCAGCAGCGTCTTATCGCCCTGGACCCGCATCCCCTCGGCAATGGTGAACTCCACCCGGCGTGATTTGTCGGTCTGCTGCAGCATGAGGCTACTGATGGTGGCGAGCCTGCTGAGATTGATCTCCTCCTCGTTAAGCGGTAAACGGCTGGTGCGAGCCAGTTTAAGGAGGTCGTCGATCAGATGCCCCATCTTGCTGCTTGCCCTGCTGATCCGCTCCAGGTTCTCGCCCGCCTCGGGACTGATGCCGGCTCCCAGCTCTTCCTTCAAAATGGCGGCGTAGCTGTTGATGTGCCTTAAGGGGCTGCGCAAGTCGTGGGACACTGAGTAACTGAAGGACTCCTGTTCCTTGATGGCGGCCTCCAACTGCGCGGTTCGTTCCGAAACCCGGCGGTCCAACTCCTCATTGAGCGTGCGGATCTCTTCCACCGCCTCCTTCTGTTCGCTCACCTCGCGCGAGATACCGAAGGTTCCCGTCAGGTTCCCCTGATCGTCGTACAGGGGTCCCCTGGTGGAATGAAAGACGCGTTTTTTCCCGTTGCGGTCGATAAAGGTGTCTTCGAAGAGTTCGACGGCGCGCGCTGCCATGACCGCCCGGTCCTGCTTCATGATGAGCTGAGCTTCCCCGTAGGGAAAGATCTCCGCATCGTCCCGGCCGAGGACTTCCGCCTCGCTTTTACGGATAAGTTTTTGGGCGGCGCAGTTGAAGAGCAGGTATTTGCCTGCCGTGTCCTTGACATAGATGGCATCCGGGGTCCCGGAAATGATAGAATTGAGGAGCTCGCGGTTTTCACGCAAAGCCTCCTCGGCGATCATTTTCTCGGTGATTTCGCTCGTTACGACCAACAGCTTGTCGCAGGAGCCATCCTCGTTGAATATGGGCGATTTATCCGTCTCGAAGCTGCGCAGTTTGCCGTCGACATCCGGGACCTTGATAGCGGAGTGCAACCTCTTCCTGAGGCTGATGACCTCTCGGTCCTCATTTGAAGACCTGGCCGCCATTTCCTCCGAGATGTTGCCGAGGTCGTGTATTTTTTTTCCTTCCATCCCCGCCACGTTGCTGCCGTGAAATTTTGCCATCGCCTCGTTTACCAGGGTGAGGTTCCCCTGATCGTCCTTGACGAAAATGCTGCTCGGAAAGGCATTGATCACCTGGCGCAGGAAATTGCGCTCGCGCTGGATAGCAGCGGAGGCCTGTTCCCTTTCGGCTGCCAACCTGACCTGCGCCTCTGTGGCGTCGACTTTCGCCCGTACCCGGTACCTCAGCTCGGACATGGCCGAAATGATCATCCCGCAGCCGAGAAATACGGCCATCTCCAGCCGGTCGGCACTGTTCACGAGGGCCAAACTGCCGACCGGCTCGATCCAGAAATATGTGGCGAGCAAGGCGGAGCATAACGTCGCGAGCAGTCCGCTGGGAAGACCGCCCAGCAGTGCCGCCAGTGCCACGGCTGGATAAAAAGTGAGAAAAGGGGAGTTCAGTTCGAGTGCATGCAGGAACTTGAGCCGCAGCAGCGCGGCGCAAAGAGGCAACACGATGCAGGCAAGCCACGGGCATCTTAATCTTCTCTCCCAAGCCATACCGGTTCTCCCAGATATTTAATCTTTTTAAAATTAACGAATCGGAACAAATGGCCCGCAAGCTATCGTCCAGGCCACCTGTCCTCGGAAATGCGGGGCAGAAATCTTCGTGCTGAGTCGAGCCCAGGAATCCGAACAGTACCAGGAAGAGGGATTGAGCACCGGGAATGACTGGCGGGCGTCATAGCTTGTGTACGAAAAAATAAGCCGTTAGCAATGTTATGCCCGCAGAGGAAGCTATAACACAATTTGAACATTTTTATTAGTATTTTTTTTATTTTAATTTATTTTGTCTGCGGTCAGCAGTTACCCTGTGAGAAAACTGCGATTGCAAATTAACTCTTCGGAACTGCTGGGAATTCTGTTTGGACCGGAATCAGGGAAAGCAGGGGAAGGCTGACGCACTAAGGCGGTGGCAGCTCGGAGGCGGGTTTTGTCCGAGACCTTTCGACAGTAAATAGACAAAAGCGGACCTTAAAAGACGGGGCGGTGATGACATTCGCCCGGTCCTCCGACCCGGATCTTTAACTGTGCAGTGGTGTAACGTAGTGGAAAATTGCCGCGAAGTGGCAGGCGCTGCCGGTGAGAACGAAAAGATGCCAGATTGCGTGGTTGTAGGGGAGCCGGTCCCACAGGTAGAAGAGCACCCCGATGGTGTAGGCCGCACCGCCGGCAAAGAGCAGCAGCAGGCCGTTTGCCGCGAGCGCTGCCGAGAGCGGCTTCAGGGCGAACACCACGCTCCACCCCAAGGCGATGTACAGCAGCGGCCCGATGACGCGCAGTTTGTGGGCCGTGAAGATCTTCAGGATCGCACCCACCGTTCCCACCCCCCAGACCATGCCGAAAAGCGACCACCCCAGGGGACCGCGTAGGGAGACCAGGGTAAACGGGGTGTAGCTCCCTGCGATCATCAGGTAGATGCTCGCGTGGTCCAGGATCCGGAACACGTAGCGCACGTAAGGCTTGCGCACGCTGTGGTAGGCGGTCGACAGGCAAAAAAAGGTGACCATGGCCCCGCCGTAGATGCAGGAGCTGGCCAGGCGGTAGCTGTCGTGGCTCCGGGCGGCCATGGTGACCAGGGCAATCACGCCGATCAGGCTCATAATCGCCCCGAAACCGTGGGTGCTCCGGTTCAGGAACTCTTCCTTCTCGCTGTAATAATAAAGCCGTTGTTGAAGATCAGTTGGACTCATGAGACACATGGTACACCCGATGGCATGAGGAATACAAGCACCCGTAGTGGGGCCTTTTAGGGGAAGTTTTTGCGCCGTCTGCTGCATCGGGCTTGACTTATCTCCGCCTGCGTACGATTATGAGCGGATATTGTGCATACAATTTTTCCGCCTTGTCCCGCCCCGCCTGCCCGCGCAGCCAGGAAGGAACTCGCGCATCGACCCAGGAACCAGCTATGGCCAAGAAGATATTTGTCGCCGCCTCGGGGCAGAACATCGGGAAAACCACCATCAGCATCTCCTTGCTGCATCTTGCACAAAAAAAGTACGGGCGGGTCGGCTTCATCAAACCACTCGGCCCCAAGCCGACCACGCTGCGCGGCCACTCGGTCGACAAGGACGCCGCGCTGATAGCGCAGGTTTTCGACCTCACCCGGGATCTGCGCTACATGTCGCCGGTCGTGGTCTACCCCGACACCACGCGCAAGGCGATCGACGGCGAGATATCCTTCGCCGAACTCGAGGAGCGCATCCTGACCGCCTACGCCGAGCTGGAAAAGAGGTGCGACTTCATCGTCATCGAGGGGTCCGGCCATCCCGGCGTCGGCTCGGTGCTGAAGCTCTCCAATGCGCGCATAGCGCGCCTGCTGGACGCGCCGGTGTTGATGATCACCGGCGGCGGGGTCGGCAACGTCATCGACACCGTTTTCATGAACATAGCGCTCTTCCAGCTCGAGGGGGCCCAAGTGCGGGCGGTCCTCGCCAACAAGCTGTACGCCGACAAGCGGGAGGTCACCCTCGACTACCTGGCGCGCGCGCTGGCGGACCAGCCGTTCTCGGTGATCGGCGGCTTCGACTACAAGACCGTGCTGGCCAACCCGACCCTGCGCCGCATCTCGCGGCTGCTCGACCTCCCCTTGCACGGCAATCGCCGCGAGGTTAGCCGCATCATCCAGCACGTCCAGATCGGCGCCGCCTCGACCCAGCGCGTGACCGAGATGCTGCGGGAATCCACCCTGCTCCTTGTTACCAGCAGCCGGGACGAACTCCTGGTGACGCTCGCGAACCTCTACCAGATGCCCGAGTACCGCCCCCTCATCACGGGGCTGGTCATCCCGGGGATTTTGCCGATCAGCACCATCACCCAGCGCATCATCGACCGCAGCAACATTCCCTACCTGCGCACCCAGAAACATTCCACCGCTGAACTGTACCGCGTCATCACCGAGGACGTCTCTAAGATCACCGCCGAGGACGCCGAAAAGCTCGACCTGGTGCGCTCCCTCGCCGAGGAGCGTCTCGATTTCGACGCCCTTGAGACGCTCTTCGACCAGGGGTGAAGCGTGGCCCGAAACGGGTTTCCCCGTCTTTTTTCACCAAGCTGAAAATCTTCGCTATATCCGGCATCTGCGTGGCTGCTTGGGGCCACGACACCGGCAGCAATACTTCCCCCGCCCGTTTAATTCATGGTAAAATAAAAAGTAGCTAAAGATTCTGCGAGGGATAGATTGGGCACAAAAGGAGAAAGCTCCCCCTGCTTTTTACACGCCCGAAGAGGGAAATGCCGTGGCAACTATATGGCACCAGGTAACCCGGGATGGTGCGGCCGGTGGATAGGAGGAATTATGAAAACAGTGAAGAAAGCGCTCATTTTGAGTGCGAACGATTTCGAAGACAGCGAACTGCTGGTCCCCCTCTACCGTCTGCGGGAGGCGGGCTACAGCGTTGATATCGCCTCGCTGACGCGTGACACCATCCACGGCAAGCACGGCTATGAAGTGCCCGTCACCAAGGTCTTCAAAGACGTGACCCCTGCCGAGTACGGGGTGTTGATTCTCCCCGGCGGCAAGGCGCCGGCGGCAATCCGCAACGACCAGGCAGTTCAGGAGATAGCACGCTCCTTTGTAAAGGATGGAAAGCCGGTGGCTGCCATCTGCCACGGACCTCAGATCCTCGTTTCTGCGGGACTTCTGAAGGGTCGCCGTGCCACCTGTTACGCATCGGTGGCGCCGGAGCTGAAGGAAGCGGGGGCTTTGTACGAAGACAGCGAGGTGGTGGTGGACGGCAAGCTGGTGACCTCCCGAAAACCCGACGATCTTGCGGCCTTTGACCGCGAGTTGATGCGGATTCTGGGAAGCTGACGGGGAAGCTGCGTTTTCCGGGATTGTATTCGCTGCTCTTTCCGCTTCAAAAACACGAAGGGCACCTTTTGGGTGCCCTTCGAACTTTTGTGCCTGACAACCCGGCGAAATCCCTACTTCAAGTTCTTCTTTATCCTCGCCACCGCTTCGATCACGTTGTCGCGGTTGCCGAAGGCCGACAGGCGGAAGTACCCCTCGCCGGAAGGACCGAAACCGCTGCCGGGAGTCCCAACCACGTTGCACTCGTTCAAAAGCTTGTCGAAGAAGTCCCAGGAGGTGAGCCCTGCCGGGGTTTTGAGCCAGATATAGGGTCCATTCACCCCGCCGTAGACGGTGAGGCCCGCTTCGGAAAGCCCTTCGCGGATGATCCGGGCGTTCTCCATGTAGTAGTCGATGTTCGCCTTGGTCTCCTGCCACCCCTCTTCCGTATAGACCGCCGCGGCGGCCCTTTGCACCGGATAGGAGGCGCCGTTGAACTTGGTGGTCTGGCGGCGCAGCCAGAGCTTGTTGAAGCTGTACTTCTCGCCGGTTGAGGTCCTCCCCTCAAGTTCCTCCGGGACAACCACCAGTCCGCAACGTACGCCCGTGAATCCCGCAGTCTTTGAGAAGGAGCGAAACTCAATGGCGCACTTCTTGGCCCCCTCGATCTGGTAGATGGAGTGCGGGATGGAGGGGTCGGTGATGAACGCCTCGTAGGCCGCGTCGAAGAGGATGACGGTGTCATGGGCGAGGGCGTAGTCCACCCAACCCTTGAGCTGCTCCTTGGTGGCGACGGCGCCAGTCGGGTTGTTCGGGAAGCAGAGGTAGATCATGTCCACCTTCTCCTTCGGGTAGGCCGGGAAGAAGCCGTTTTCATCGGTGCAGGGGAGGTAAACCAACCCCTGGTAGTACCCCTTCTCGTCCGCCTCCCCGGTGCGCCCGATCATGACGTTGGTATCGTTGTAGACCGGGTAGACCGGGTCGCCGATGGCGACCGTATTGTCCAGCGCGAAGATGTCCAGGATGTTGGCGCAGTCGCACTTGGAGCCGTCGGAGATGAACATCTCCGTCGTCTTCAGCTCCACGCCGAGCGGGTTGTAGGATTTCTCTATGATCGCGTTGATCAGGAAGTCGTACCCCTGCTCCGGGCCGTATCCCATGAAGGAATTCTCGCTCCCCAGGTCGTCCACCGCGGCGTGGAACGCCTTGAGGATGGCCGGGGTGAGCGGCTGGGTCACGTCACCGATGCCGAGGCGGATCACCTTGGCTTCCGGGTTTGCTGCGGCAAAGGCCCGCACTCGGCGCCCGATTTCCGGGAAGAGGTAGCCTGCCTTGAGTTTCAGGTAGTTGTCGTTGATCATTGCCATTTCAGACGGTCTCCTTGTGCTTCACAGCTTAAAGTGAAAATCTTGGGCACGCCCTGCTATCTCAGCCCGAGCACGTCCTGCATGTCCCAGACTCCGGGCTTGGCGCTCACCACCCACTTGGCTGCGCGCACGGAGCCGCGGGAAAACATGTCCCTGGTGTGGGCGCGATGTGTGATCTCCACCCGCTCCCCCATCCCGATGAAGTAGACGGTGTGCTCGCCTACGATGTCGCCGCCGCGCACCGTCTGCATCCCGATCTCCTCGTGGGTCCGCTCGCCGCAGATCCCCTCGCGGTGGTAGTTGGCTACCTTGTTGTAGTCGCGCCCGAGCGCTTGCGCCACCACCTCGCCCATCCTGACCGCAGTCCCGGAAGGGGAATCCTTCTTGAGCCGATGGTGCGCCTCCACGATCTCGACGTCGAAATCCTCGCCGAGGATCTTCGCCACGTCGGCCAACACCTTGAAGCAGACGTTCACCCCCACCGACATGTTCGGCGCGATGACGACCGGGATCTCGCGCGCGAGTTCCGCCGCGAAGGCGCGCTCCTCGGGGGTGAACCCGGTGGAGCCGATGACGATGGATTTGCCCTGAAGCGCACAGATTTCCAGGTTCTTCAGGGATACCTTGGGCGCGGTGAAGTCGATCAGCACGTCGCAACCGGCAACCACCGCGTTCAGGTCGTCGCTGATGGCCAGACCGATCGCGCCCAGACCCGCGTTGTACCCGGCGTCCTGTCCGATCATCGGATGCCCGGGACGCTCCAGGGCGCCCGAGAGCTGCACCCCTTCCGCCTCCTCGATGGCGGCGATGATCCGCCCTCCCATCCGTCCTGCGGCCCCGCACACTGCTATTTTTATCATCTCGCGCGACTCCTTAGATTAGCCCGTATTCCTTCATAATCGCGGCCAGCTTGGCCCGGTTCGCCTCGGCAAGCGGCGCCAACGGGAGGCGGACCTCGTCACGGCATTTTCCCATGAGCGCCACACCCGTCTTCACCGGCACGGGGTTGGACTCGATGAACATGGCGTTGGAGATCTTCAACAGGTAGAGGTGCAGCCGCTTCGCCTCTTCCAAGTTGCCGTCGTTGAAGGCGTCGACCAGCGCGGCGACCTCGGCGGGCATGATGTTGGCGGTGACCGAGATCACCCCTTTGGCGCCGCAGGCCATCATCGGCAGGGTGATGAAATCGTCACCCGAGAGCACCGTGATGTTCTCGCCGCAGAGCGCCAACACCTCGGAGGCCTGCTGCAGCGACCCGGTTGCCTCCTTGATGGCAACGATGTTCGCGTGCGCCGAGAGGCGCGCCACCGTCTCGGGGAGCAGGTTCACGCCGGTGCGCCCGGGGACGTTGTAGAGCACCTGGGGCAGTGCCACGGCGTCGGCAATCGACTTGTAGTGTAGGTAGAGCCCCTCCTGGGACGGCTTGTTGTAGTAGGGAGTCACCAGGAGCGCCCCGTCCGCCCCGAGTTTCTTGGCGTGCCCGGTGATCTCGATCGCCTCCCGTGTGGAATTGGAGCCGGTGCCCGCGATGACCGGCACTCTCTTGTTCACCTGCTCGACGACGATCTTGATGACCCGGTCGTGCTCGTCATAGTCGAGGGTCGAGGACTCGCCGGTCGTGCCGCACGGGACAATGGCGTCGGTGCCGTTTTCTATCTGGAATTCCACCAGCTCCCGCAGCTTTTCCTCATCAATCTCGCCGTTGAGAAACGGGGTGACGATGGCAACGATACTTCCCTGGAACATGGGCTACCTCCTTGTGCTGCCGCTAGTTAAACGTTTGTTTTACAAAAAGCTCGGAATCCGCTCGCCCCTGATCAGGTCCTCGACCGTTTCGCGGCTGCGGATGACCTCGAACTTGTCTCCCTGCACCATCACCTCCGACACCCGCGGACGGCTGTTGTAGTTGCTGCTCATGGTGAAGCCGTAGGCGCCCGCGGACATGAAGGCAATCTGGTCGCCCTGCTTGAAGTTCGGGAATTCGCGGTCCTTGACCAGAAAGTCTCCCGACTCGCAGATGGGGCCGACGATATCCCCCTCGATGACGCCTTCCTGATCCTTCCTGACCGGCGTCACGCCGTGGAAGGAGCCGTAGAGTGCGGGGCGGGCCAGGTCGTTCATGCCGGCGTCGACGATGACGAAGTTCTTCTCTTCCCCTTTCTTGGTGTAGAGGCAGGTGCCGACCAGGATGCCGGCGTTGCCGACCAGGTTCCGGCCGGGCTCAAACAGGAGGTGCAGCCCGAGGTCCTTGGTCTCCTCCATGATGGAGCTGCCGTAGTCCGAGGGAAGCGGCGGCGCCTCGTCGTTGTACTGGATGCCGAGCCCGCCCCCCAGATCGAGGTACTTCATCTCGATTCCCATGTCCTTCACCCCGACCATGAGCCTTTTCAGCTTCTTTATGGCGTCGACGAACGGGGAGACCTTGGTGAGCTGGCTTCCGATGTGGCAGTCGATCCCGAGGATTTCCAGGTTCGCCATATCCTTGGCGCGGCTGTACTGCGCCAGGGCACGCTCGATGTTGATGCCGAACTTCGCCTTCTTGAGGCCGGTGGTGATGTAGGGGTGGGTTTCCGGGTCGACGTCGGGGTTGACGCGGATGGCGATACCCGCCTTCTTGCCGATGCGTCCTGCGACCTGGTTGATCCGGTCCAGTTCCTGCTCGCTTTCCACGTTGAAGAGCAGTATGCCGCTCTCCAGGGCATAGACGATCTCGTCGTCCCTCTTGCCGACGCCGGAATAGACAACCTTCTTGGGGTCGACGCCGGCCGTCAGGGCCCGAAACAGTTCGCCTCCGGAAACGATGTCGACGCCGCCGCCCAGGTTGATGAAGGTTTTCAAGACGGCCAAGTTGGAGTTCGCCTTGACCGAATAGCAGATGGTATGCGGTACCGGGGCGAAGGCGCTGTCCATGGCCTTGAAGTGCCGCTCGAGTGTTGCCTGTGAATAGATGTAGACCGGGCTGCCGACTTTGGCGACGATGTCCTTGATGGCGACCTCTTCCGCGTAAAGCTCGTCCCCCTTATACTGAAAATGATGCATGATGCTGTTCCCCCTTCGAGCTATGTGAAAAATTTGAGCCGTAAACAATAAAAGTTTATATTTCTAACATATAACTTGGTCAATTGTCAAAATTTTTGCTTTGCGTCTGTCCGATCGAGATGTCCCCGGCCAAGCCTGATTTTCAAGGTCCACTCCCTACCCCATCCCCATCCCCATCCACGCCCTCCCCTTGCAGGAGAGGTAGAGTTTTTTCCCAATGGCTGAGAGGTGGGGCGAGGCGACAGCCAACACATATGGATTTTAGAATTATCTCCCAATTTGCCCAAAATTTAGGCTGCGAAATTTCCCGTACAAGGCCATTTCTCGGCCCTTCGCAACCCAAGACCTTCTTTGGTCCTCTGAGCGTATTTTTGGTACATTTACGCTCGCGACAGATCACATTGGATTTTACCAATCATTTTTGACGATTACCACCAGGGATCTGGCATCGCCTCCACCCGGCAGCTGAAAATCGTGCGCCGAATCGACCCTGGCCCCAAACTCGGCGAGTACTCCCTCTGCAGCGGCAATCTCCTGGGCTGCGTTGCGTCCTTTCATGGCGACGATGCGGCCGCCTTCCCTCAAAAGCGGCAGGGCCATGGCGACAAACGACGGGAGGTCGGAAAAGGCGCGGGACACCACCCAGTCGAAATATTCGGGATAGCTTGCTCCGAGCGTTTCGGCACGCACATGGGTGGCGCTGAACTGGGCCAGGTTCAAGAGCCGCACCGCCTGCTTCTGGAAACTGATCTTTTTAACCACGGCATCGACCGAGACGATTTCGAGATCCGGCGCGACGATCTTCACCGGTATGCAGGGAAAGCCCGCGCCGGACCCGATATCGAGCAGACGCCCGGGGGAGTGCACGACCTTCAAAAGGCTCAGCGAGTCGACGAAGTGCTTGACGGCGATCCCCTCATCTTCGGTGATCGCGGTGAGGTTTATCTTCCGGCTCCACTTCTTGAGCTCCTCGGCGAAGAGGTCGAGGCGGGCCAGCTGCTCGCCGGTAAGCTCGACTCCGAGTTCCCTGGCGCCGGCGGCGAGGAGGTTTTTGGCATGCTGGTTCATCGGCCGATCCTCGCCTTCATGGCTATGGAAAGTATGGTGATCCCCGCCGGGGTAATCCCCGGGATGCGCGAGGCCTGGCCCAGGGTGTCGGGGCGAAATCGCGCCAGCTTCTCGCGCACCTCGGTGGAGAGCCCGGGAATTGCCCCGTAATCCATGTCGAGCGGAATCCTGGCGCTCTCCAGCCGCACCGCGCGCTCCACCTGCTCCAGCTGGCGGCTGATGTACCCCTTGTATTTTATCTGGATTTCCAGCTGCTCCCTGACGGTTTCCGGCAGCTCCATGATATCCGGATCGATACGGGCCAGGTCCCGGCAGGTGAAATCCGGGCGCCGCAGCAAATGCTCGTAGCTGATGGCGTTCTGCATGCCGACCAGATCCCAGTCCCGGAGCAGTTCCTCCCCCGCTGCCGACGACGTCAGACGCTCGCGCCCCAGTCGCTCCAGCTCGATTTCTATGCGCTCCTTCTTCGCAACGAACCCGGCGTACAACTCTTCCGGCACCAGCCCCACCTCGTGCCCCTTCTCCCGCAGCCTGAGATCGGCGTTGTCCTCCCGCAAGAGCAGCCGGTACTCGGCGCGCGAGGTGAACATGCGGTAGGGCTCCTTGGTACCCAGCGTCACCAGGTCGTCGATCATCACGCCTATGTAGGCCTCGTGCCGTCCCAGCACCACCGGCTCCTTGCCCCGCACCCGGAGGCTCGCATTGATGCCAGCCATGAGACCCTGGGCTGCGGCCTCCTCGTACCCGGAGGTGCCGTTGATCTGCCCCGCATGGTAGAGGTTCCCCACCAGCTTGGTCTCCAGCGAGGCGTGCAGCTGGATCGGATTCACATAATCGTACTCGATGGCATAGGCAGGACGCATGATCTCGACACGCTCCAGCCCTTCGATGCTTCGGTAGAAGGCCCACTGGATGTCGATGGGGAGCGAGGTGGAAAGCCCGCTCGGATAGACCTCCACCGTGTCCCGCCCTTCCGGCTCGATGAAGGTCTGGTGCCGTTCCTTTTCGGGGAAGCGGACCACCTTGTCCTCGATGGAGGGGCAATACCTCGGGCCGATCCCTTCGATGATGCCGGCGTAAAGCGGCGAGCGGTCCAGCCCACCTCTGATGATGTCGTGCCCTTTCGGGTTGGTGTAGGCGATATGGCAGGGGACCTGCGGCTGCTCGATCCGCTCGTTGGAGAAGGAGAACGGAATGGGGCGCTCGTCGCCGTACTGCGGCTCCAGGCGGCTGAAGTCAATGGTCCTGCCGTCGAGCCGCGCCGGAGTTCCGGTCTTAAGGCGGCCTACGTCGAAGCCGTAATCCACCAGCCGCTCGGAAAGACCCAGGGAGGGGAGATCCCCCGCCCTGCCGCCGGGGTAATGGACCATGCCGATATGGATCAATCCGCGCATGAAGGTACCGGTAGTGAGGATGACGGTGCTCCCCAGAAACCTCACTCCGCCCCTGGTATCGACGCCGGCAGCGGCGCCCTCCTCGAGGTGCAGCGCAGTAACCTCCACCTGCTTTAGGTCGAGGTTGTCCTGCAGTTCCATGACCTGCTTCATGCGCAGGCGGTAGAGCTGCTTGTCCGCCTGGGCGCGCGAGGCGCGCACGGCCGGTCCCTTCCTGGTGTTAAGGATACGGAACTGGATCCCTGTGGCATCGATGTTGCGCCCCATCTCTCCGCCCAGGGCGTCTATCTCTTTTACCAGGTGTCCTTTGGCGAGCCCGCCGATGGCCGGGTTGCAGGACATGAGCGCTATGGCGTCGAGGTTTATGGTCAAAAGGAGCGTTGAGCAGCCGATCCGGGCCGCGGCCAGGGCAGCCTCGCAGCCGGCGTGCCCGGCACCCACCACGATCACGTCATATTTTTTGTCGTAAACTATCAAGCTCTGCTCCCTGTGCAGCAATGTGGCTGTCGGCAGTTAACCATCAAACTGGCCGATGTTCCGTGATATTTCCGATTTGTTCCACGTGGAACAAATTCCCGGGGTGCGTGTTCCGGCGCCCGCGGCACATCCCTCACACCTGCCCCTCTCCTTCTCCCCCCTCCATGATCATACTCTCCCTCGCCCTCCGGGCCGGGGTGAGGGCAGGATTCAAGCTTAACCAAAGGCCGCATTGGTCGCGAGACTAAAAACGACTCGCAATAGCTGGTATTACTGGCAAAATCGAAATTGTTCCACGTGAAACAACGTCATTTTCCGATGCAGAAGCTGGAGAAGATACGGTCCAGCACATCATCGGAGGTGGTCTCCCCGGTCACCTCCCCCACCGCATCCAGCACATCGCGCAGATCGACGGGGAGCAGCTCCAGGTTCACTCCGGCTGCAAGGTTGGCACTAAACCGGAGCAGCGCCTGCTGCGATTTGACCAGGGCGTCGCGGTGCCTCGCGTGAGAGACGGCAACAAACTCCCTGCCGTCGATGACCTTGCCGTGCATAAAGAAGGCATGAACAGCATCCCGCAACTCAGCAATGCCGCTGCCGGTGATGGTCGAAATAGAGACTGCGGGCGCCAGAAGAGAACCGGGGAGTTCACAGCAGGAGGCGAGATCGGATTTATTCCGGACCACGATGACGCCCTTGGACCCGATGGCGTCGAGGATCGCCTGGTCCTCACCGGTAAAGGGAGCCGAACCATCGACCACAAAAAGCACCAGGTCGGCCCGCGGAATCCTTTCCAGAGAGAGACGCACGCCCTCCTGTTCCACCTGGTCCTCGGAGTCCCTGATGCCGGCGGTGTCAAGGAGCTTGACCGGAAGCCCCTTGATGTTGACCACCTCTTCGATGACGTCACGCGTGGTGCCGGGCACCGCGGTAACGATGGCCCGTTTTTCCTTCAAAAGGGTGTTCAGCAGGCTCGACTTGCCGACATTTGGCTTGCCAGCAATGACCACGGAGACGCCGTCGCGCAGCACCCGCCCCTCGTCGAACCCGGTGATCAGTGCTTCCAGTTCGGCCAGCGCCGGTGCCACCCGCCCCTGCACGTCGCGCTCTACGGCTACGTCGAGCTCCTCTTCGGGAAAGTCGATCAGCGCCTCCACATAGGCCAGTGCATACAGTATCCCTTCCCGGACCCTGGCAATCCGCCCGGAAAGCAGACCCCCGCGCTGGTGCTGCGCCAGGGCAAGGGAGGCCTCGGTCCTGCTGGAGATCACGTCCATGATCGCCTCGGCCTGGACCAGGTCAATCCGGCCGTTCAGAAAGGCCCGCTTGGTGAACTCTCCGGGATGAGCCAGGCGGGCGCCCGCGCCCAGCACCAGCGAAAGGATGCGCGATACGACCAGGGTGCCGCCGTGGCACTGGATCTCCACCACGTCCTCGCGCGTGTAGGAATTGGGCGCCTTCATGTAGACCAACATCGCCTCGTCGAGGAGTTCGCCGGTCTCCGGATGCAGTACCGTACCATAAGAAAAACGGTGGCTTTTTAGGCCACCGTTCGATTTAGCTCTGAATATGCTCCGCGCGATCGAGAGGGATCCAGGGCCGCTCACCCTGACGATCCCAATTCCCCCCTCCCCTACCGGCGTGCTGATTGCTGCGATTGTGTCACGCACATACATGAGATTTACCCGCTGGCGATCAGGCGTTGATCGACTTGTTGATGTAGGTCTGCTGGGCGATGGTCAGCACGTTGTTGACCAGCCAGTAGATGACCAGACCGGACGGGAAGCTCAGAAACATAAAGGTGAACACCACCGGTAGCGCCAGCATCATCTTGGCCTGGACCGGATCCATGTTGGACGGGGTCATCTTCTGCTGGATAAACATGGTGACGCCCATGACGATCGGCGTCACATAATAGGGGTCCTTGGCGGAGAGGTCGGTGATCCAGAGCATGAACGGCGCGTGCCTGAGCTCTATGGAGTACATGAGCGCGCGGTAGAGACCAAAAAAGACCGGGATCTGCACCAGCATCGGGAGGCAGCCCCCCATCGGGTTCACCTTGTGGGTCTTGTAAAGTTCCATGACCGCCTTGTTCATGGCGTCCCGGTCATTCTTGAACTTCTCCTTCAGCGCGGCCATCTTGGGCTGCAGCTTCTGCATCTCCTTCATCGACTTGTAGCTCTTGTGGGTGAGCGGGAAGAAAAGCATCTTCAAAATGACGGTGATGATGATGATGGCGAAACCGTAGTTGCCGGTGTACCTGTAAAGGAACTTGAGCGCGAAGATGAGCGGCTTGGAGACCGGGGCAAACCAGCCGTAGTTGATCACCTCTTCCAGCCGGCTTCCCTGGGCCTTGAGGACGTCAAGATCCTTCGGACCGAAGTAGAGGGAGTAGTCGAGCGAGGCGGACTGCCCGGCAGCCATGGCCAGGGGCGGACTGGTGATGTCGGTCAGCATGGCATCGGTGCCGGGACGCGCCAGGCGCACCGAGGCGATGCTACCCTTCTCGCCGATGACGGCGTCGACAAAATATTTGTCGGCAAAGGCGGTCCAGACAACTCCCTTGTCGTACTGCACGGGAGCCTTGAGCAGGTTGTCGAGTTTGTCGGTATTCACCTTGTCTTCGGCAAGGGTGGAGGGACCGTAAACCTCGTACCTCCCCTCCCCTTTCTTGAAAGGCACAACTCGATCGTTCTGCAAGAGGTGCAGCGTGCCGTCCAGCTTGGCTGCGCCGTTATTCTTCACCTGCTCGGTAAGGGTTATGCGGTAGGCGTCACCCGAGAAGCTGTAGATCTTCCTGAACTCCACCCCCTGGCGGGTAACCGTGGAAAACTCGAGGCGCCCCTTGGACAGGGAGGTAAGCTTCAGGTCGGCGCCGGAAACGCTGAACAGGGTCGCCGGGGAGATGCCGAACTCATTGGAATCGGAGAGCAGCGCATAGCGCGCGGGAGCGGATTCGTCGACCAGCACTATGTTCTTGCTGTTCTTGGCAGGGGTCTCGTGGTACTTCTTCAGGGTTAGTTGCCTGAGCGCGGCGCCCTGGGTGGAAAAGACCGCAGTGTAGAAGTCGGTGTCAACCGTTATATCGCGGGCATTGGCCACGGCTAGCGGGAGGTTGCCAACCGGCTGCGCCGGGGGAACCGCCTGTGCAGCCCCGCCCTGCGCCGGCGTACCGGAGACGGTTGCCTGCTCCCCCTGCTTGGCGGCGGGAAGGTTCGGCTGAGGCTTGGGCTGCGGAAAGAAAAAGGAATAGGCGTACAAAACCCCAATGGAGAGTATCACAGCTACAATGAGTCTTTTTTCCATAAGTTCTCCTGAAGAGGCTATTTAACCGGATCGTAACCGCCCGGGTGCAACGGATGACAGCGCAGGATACGGGCAGCCGTCAGCCATCCACCTTTGATGGGACCGTACCTCTCCAATGCTTGTAAGGAATAATGCGAACAGGTGGGATAAAAACGGCAGGAAGAGACCTTGAACGGAGAGATGAACCTCTGGTACAGCACGATCAGGCCTATGAACAATCTAGTTAGCATATCTATTACGCAGCCGCCCTAAGGCGGCTGCGAGCTCGGTTGAGATTTGGTGAAAGTCTAGCACTTCCGCCCCTTTCTTGGCAACGACGTTGATGTCGGCCTTCAGGAAAAGAGGTTTGTTCTGCCGGTAAAACTCACGCAATCGTCTCTTTATGCTGTTTCTGACAACCGCGTTGCCCACCTTCTTGCTCACGGTAAACCCAAGCCGGGGACCCACCGGCGCCGTATCCTTCCAAAGCAACAGGAAGTGAGGAGTGTGCAGCTTCATTGCTCCCGAGTTGAACTGCAGGAACTCGGGACGCCGGCGCAGGCGTTCGCCCTTGGGAAAACTCGAGGATGACAAAAAGTAAATTATTTGGTTGCGATGCCGACGGAAAGACGCTTGCGACCTTTCGCCCTTCTCCTCTTGATCACGAGACGGCCGTTCTTGGTGGCCATGCGTACGAGGAAACCGTGGGTTCTTTTTCTGGAGACGTTGCTGGGCTGGAAAGTTCTTTTCATCTTTATCTACTCCTTAAGCGTGATGGCAACTTTTGATTTAAAGGTAAGCATGGAACTTAAACATAAAGAGCGCACCCTGTCAAGGTCTTTTTCCCGAGATAAATTTTGCCTTGCAAAATAAGGGTAGCTCTGCTAGTCTTCTGCTGCAATAAAATTAGTATCGCCTTATCCTGTCTATAACCTTGCAAATCACTGAAATCACCGAGATAATCTATTATCAACAGTTGTTGATAAGGCTGTGCAAAAACAGTTCAAAAAAAGGCCTCTCTCCATGGAAAATGTTTGGCTGGAAGCCCAGGCAAATCTCAAAAAAGTACTCACGGGGCAGACCTACACCACCTGGATAGATCCCCTGAAATTCCTGGGAGCTACGGAGGACACCATAGTCCTCGAAGTGCCGAGTTCCTTTTTCCAGAAATGGGTCACCGACAAGTACCTCTCCATGATAAAGGAAGCGATCTCTGCGGTCAACTCCAGGAGCTACCAGATAGAATTCCATATCGGCGAGCCCAAGGAAGCCGATGCCCCGGACGCTGGCGTGGCTGCCGGCGAACGGAACCTGAAGCCGTCCCGGGAAAAAGAGAAGGAGAAGGAACGGGAAAAGGAGAAAAAGTCGGAATTCATACCAACCCTGAACCCGAAATACACCTTCGAATCTTTCGTCTGCGGCGCGAGCAACCAGTTTGCCTATGCGGCCTCCCAGGCGGTAGCCAACAAGCCGGCCACCAACTACAACCCGCTGTTCATCTATGGCGGCGTCGGGCTTGGCAAAACCCACCTGGTGAACGCCATTGGTAACCAGATCCTCGCCAAGAACCCCAAGGCGAAGATCTGCTACTACTCGTCGGAAAAGTTCATGAACGAGATGATCAACTCGCTTCGTTACAAGAAGATGGAGGAATTCCGAAACAAGTTCAGGAAGATGGACTTGCTGCTCATCGACGACATCCAGTTCATGGCGGGCAAGGAGGCTACCCAGGAGGAGTTTTTCCACACCTTCAACGCGCTCTACGAGTCCCACAAGCAGATCGTCGTCACCTCGGACAAATTTCCCAAGGACATTCCCGGGTTGGAGGAGCGCCTGAGATCCCGTTTCGAATGGGGCCTCATAGCGGACATCCAGCCGCCGGACGTCGAGACCAAGATAGCGATCCTCAAGAAGAAATCGGATCTCCACGCCGTGAACCTGCCCAACGACGTAGCGCTCTTCCTGGCCCAGGGAGCCACCAGCAACATCCGCGAGCTGGAAGGGATGCTGATCCGGCTGGAGGCGTTCGCAAGCCTCACCGGCAACGAGATTACCCTCTCCATGGCGCGCGAGGTGATGAAGGACATCATCGTCGAGAAGACCCGCGAGATCACGGTCGAGATGATCCAGAAGCACGTGGCGGACCATTTCCGCATCAAGCTCTCCGAGCTCAAAAGCGACAAGAGGATCAAGACCCTCGTGGTGCCGCGCCAAATCGCCATCTACATCTGCCGGGAACTGACCAAGGCCTCCTACCCGGAGATCGGGGAGAAGTTCGGCGGCAAGGACCACTCCACCATCATCCACTCGGTGAAGAAGATTGAGAAACAGATGGCGGGCGACGCGGACTTCAAGGGGACTGTGGAAGAGATCAAGAAAAGGCTGTTCATCTGACGGGGAAAACTGTGCATAACTTGGGGCGCCGCAACCCGCATGCAATAGCCTGTGCAAAAAAGGGCAAAAAAGGGCATACTGGAACGAGGTTTCTCCAACCAAAAAAAAGCGTCATTCCGCTGGGTAAGGGTCCTTATCAACATATAAACAGGACACTATCTACTATTACTATAAAGACTTAAAAACATACTATAAGAAGCAACCGCGACCTTCGAAGGGAGAAACCATGGAATTCAAGATAAGCAAAGAGATTTTTCTGAAAGCCCTCCAGAGAATCCAGGGGATCGTAGAAAAGAGAAACACCATGCCCATCCTTTCCAACGCGCTTTTGGAAGTAAACAACGACCTGCTCTATATTACGGCTACCGACCTCGAGGTAGGCATGAAAAGTTCCTACCCGACCCAGGTGATCAAGGAAGGGAAGATCACCGTGTCGGCCAAAAAACTCTATGAGATCGTCAAGGAGATGCCCGACGAGCAGATCCATGTCACCACCAAGGAAAACGACTGGGTGGAGATCGTCTGCGGCAAGGCCCGCTTCAACATCGTCGGCCTCTCCTCGGAGGAGTTCCCCTATTTCCCGAAGGTGAAAGAGGAGAGCTTCATCGTCTTCAAGAACGAGATCCTCTCCAACATGATCGAGAAGACCTCCTACGCCATCTGCTACGACGAGACCAAGTACAACCTGAACGGCGTCTTCATCAAGGCCTTCGAGGAGAACGGCAGCAACGTGCTCAGGATGGTGGCGACCGACGGGCACCGGCTCTCGGTTTCGCAAAGGGTGATCGAGGGGACCATCAGTGCGGAACTGAGCAAGGGGGTCATCTTCCCCAAGAAGGGTATCTTCGAACTGAAGAAAATGGCGGAAGAGGAATCTACCGAAATCATGCTCGGCTTCATGGACAACTCGGCCGTCATCAAGAAGGGGAACACGGTGGTCGTCATGAGGCTCATCGACGGTGAATTCCCCGACTACACCAAGGTTATTCCCGTCAACAACGAACACAACGTGCAGATAAACCGCGACAAGTTCCTCCATTCGCTGAAAAGGATGGCCATCCTCTCCAGCGAGAAGTTCAAGGGGATCAAGATAGAAGTGAACCCCGAGCTGATTGTCATCTCTTCCAGCAACCCGGAACTGGGTGAAGCGCGCGAGGAAGTCGAGGTGCAGTACGAGGGGAACAATATCTCGGCACGCTTCAATGCCAAGTACCTGATCGACGTGCTCTCCGTCATGGAGGACCGCGAGGTGGAGCTGAAGTTCAAAGACGAGCTCTCGCCCGTCATCATGAAGGCGGTAGCAGAGGACGATTTCATGGCAGTCATCATGCCGATGCGGCTTTAGGACGGACTGTTTCAGGAAGGGGCTTGCAAAAAGCCGATCCTTTTCGAGAGGCTTTTTTAGTGTCGTAAGAAGACCCGATGAAACTGATAAAGCTAAAACTTGGTTCCTTCCGTAACCTGAAAAACCTTGAGTTTGCGCCGGGCGTAAAATTCAACGTTTGCTACGGGAACAACGGCCAGGGCAAGACCAACCTGCTGGAATCGATCTATCTCCTTGCTACGATGAAGTCCTTCAAGCAGGCGAAGACCTCGGAGCTGATAGCCTTCGGTGCCGATTTTGCCCTCATCAAAGGGGTGGTGGAGCGGGACCGGGTGCAACGGGAAATCTCGCTTCTGCTGGAGAAACAGGGAAAGAAGGCGAAGATAGACGCGAAGCTTGCCACCCGGGTGGACGACTTCTTCGGCAACCTGAATGTGGTGGTCTTCACTCCGGAAGAAATAGCCATGGTGCGCGGCGGTCCGGAGCTGAGGCGCCGCTACCTGGACCGCGCCGTCTTCACCTGCGATTTGAGCTACCTCGCGGCGTACCACGCCTACGCGAAGATTCTCAAGCAGAGAAACGCCCTTTTGAAAAGCAACGAAAGCACCGGACTAGAGGTCTGGACCGAGCAACTGGCCCGGGCCGCGGTGCTGGTGGTGCAGAGGCGCTGTGCCTACCTGAAGGAGATAGAAAAGCTGCTGCAAACCTTTTACACGGAGATATCCGGCAACGAAGAAAGGGTGCAGATCGAGTACCGGCTGCACGGGGTGGACGAAAAGGCCTATGCCGAGGATCCGCAGCGCGCGCTCCTTACTGGGTTAAAGACGCACGCGGCGGAGGAGAGGCGGCGCGGCTCGACGGCGCTCGGGCCCCACCGCGACGACCTGCACTTCGGCCTCAACGGCCGCTCCACCCGGCAGTTCGCCTCCCAGGGGCAGCAGAGAAGTTTCGTGCTTGCCCTCAAGATGGCCGAGATAGAGTTCATAACCAGGTGCTTCGACGCGCCGCCGGTGCTCCTGCTGGACGACATGACCAGCGAGCTGGACCGCAGCCGCAACTTGAACCTGATGGAATTTCTGAAGAAAAGGGAGATGCAGGTCTTCATCACCACGACGGCGCTGTCAAACGTCGCCCTTGAAGGGACCCAGCATACCAGGACCTTCCAGATCAGCGAAGGGAAGATAATCAACCAGAGGTAACGATGACTTTAGAAGACAACGACGATTACGGTGCGGACAAGATCAAGGTTTTGGAAGGGCTTTCCGCGGTAAGGAAGCGCCCAGCCATGTATATCGGCTCGACCTCCTCGGCGGGTCTGCACCACCTGGTGTACGAACTGGTGGACAACGCCATCGACGAGGCGCTCGCTGGCTACTGCGACCTGGTGGAGGTGACCATCCACATCGACGGCTCGGTCACCGTGAAGGACAACGGACGCGGCATCCCGACCGACATCATGCCCCACGAGGGGAAAAGCGCCGCCGAGGTGGTGCTCACCGTGCTGCATGCCGGCGGGAAGTTCGACAACACCGCCTACAAGGTGTCCGGCGGACTGCACGGGGTAGGGAGTTCCGTGGTGAATGCCCTGTCCGAAAAGCTAGAGCTGGAAATACGCCGCAACGGCCAGCTGCACAAGCAAAGCTACGTGCGCGGCGTGCCGCTGGCGCCGCTGGAAATAGTGGGGGAGACCAAGAGCCGCGGCACCCAGATAACCTTCCTCCCCGACGGCGAGATCTTCGAGACCACCGAGTTCTCCTTTGACGTGCTCTCCCAGAGGCTGCGCGAGCTCGCCTTCCTGAACGCCGGGGTCAGGATCAAGATCAACGACGAGCGCACCGAGAAGTTTCACGATTTTTTCTACGAGGGGGGGATACGCTCCTTCGTAGAGTACCTGAACAAGAACCGCAACGCGGTGAACTCCGATCCCATCTACTTCCGTGGGGAGCGGGGCGGGGTCGACATCGAAGTCGCCATGCAGTACAACGACTCCTACGACGAGAAGGTGTTCTCCTTTGCCAACAACATCAACACCCATGAGGGCGGCACCCACCTGATCGGCTTCAAGGCGGCGCTTACCCGCACCATGAACACCTATGCCAACGCCAACAACCTCTTGAAAAACGTGAAGGTGGCCATATCGGGCGACGACCTCAGGGAGGGTCTCACCGCCGTCATCTCGGTGAAGATCTCCCAGCCGCAGTTCGAGGGACAGACCAAGACCAAGCTGGGAAACTCCGAGGTGAAGGGGTACGTGGAAACCCTGATGAACGAGAAGCTCGCCGTCTACCTGGAAGAAAACCCGGTGATGGCCAAGCGGATCCTGGAAAAGTCCATCGACGCGGCGCGCGCCCGCGAGGCAGCCCGGAAGGCGAGGGAACTCACCCGCAGAAAGGGTGCGCTCGAGGTGGGCACCCTCCCGGGGAAGCTCGCCGACTGCCAGGAGAAGGACCCGGCCCTGTGCGAACTGTTCCTGGTCGAAGGTGACTCCGCAGGGGGCTCGGCAAAGCAGGGGCGCGACCGCAAGTACCAGGCGATCCTCCCGCTGAAGGGGAAGATCCTCAACGTCGAGAAGGCGCGCTTCGACAAGATGCTCTCCTCGCAGGAGATCCGTACCCTGATTGCGGCCCTGGGGACCAGCATCGGCAAGGACGACTTCGACATGGCGAAGCTGCGCTACCACCGCATCATCATCATGACCGACGCCGACGTGGACGGCTCGCACATCCTTACGCTGCTCTTAACCTTCTTCTTCCGGCAGATGCTGGAGTTGATCGAGCGCGGCTACCTCTACATAGCGCAGCCGCCGCTCTACAAGATCAAGCGCGGCAAGAAGGAGCAGTACTTAAAGAACGAGCCGGCCCTGCAGAACTACCTGCTGGAGGAGGGGACCGACGAGATGGTGCTTAAGCTCGGGCGCGACAACGACGAAAGGGTGTACCGCGGCAAGCAGATCATCCCGATACTGAAGCAGCTGATCGACCATAACGCGCTGTTTGACAAGGTGGTCAAGAAGGGTGTCAACGAGCAGCTCCTGGTCATGCTCCTCAAGTGCAACATCAAGAAGAACATCGAGGAGGTAGCTGACCTAGCGCGGCACCTGCCGCGGGTCAAGGAAGCCTTCCCGGACATGGAGTATGACGTGCAGGACAACTCGATACTCTTCAGTTTCGGCAACATCCGCGTCAGGGTGGACCAGTCAACGGTCAACCTGATGGGTTCCTACGAGTACGGCATGCTGGTGGACAGCTATTCCAGGGTCTCCTCCGTGTTCGGCGAGGGGCAGGCGAGCGTCCTGGCCGAGGAGAAGCTCCTCCTGCAGACCGAACGCCAAGAAGAGGTAGTTGCCTTCTTCCTGGAGACCGCCAAGAAGGGGCTCTACATCCAGCGCTACAAAGGCCTGGGAGAGATGAACCCGGAGCAGCTCTGGGAGACCACCATGCACCAGGAAAACCGGGTGCTCCTGCAGGTGAAGATCGAGGACGTGGTGGCGGCCGAGGAGATCTTCGTCGTGCTGATGGGCGATCAGGTAGAGCCTAGGCGGGAGTTTATCGAGCAGAATGCGCTGAACGTTTCCAACCTCGACATTTAATCAGACCGATCGGATCGGACTGATAACCAAAAACAGTAAACCAGAGAAGAGGTTTTATGCTTGATCAATTGAACAAGGTGTCGGTGAACATAGAAGACGAGATGAAGCGCTCCTACATGGACTACGCCATGTCGGTCATCGTGGGGCGCGCGCTTCCGGACGTGCGCGACGGGCTGAAGCCGGTGCACCGGCGCTGCCTGTACGCCATGTACGACATGAGCAACGACTGGAACAAGCCGTACAAGAAGTCGGCCCGCGTGGTTGGCGACGTCATCGGAAAGTACCACCCGCACGGCGACACCGCGGTCTACGATACCCTGGTCCGCATGGCCCAGGACTTCTCGCTGCGCTACCCGCTGGTGGACGGCCAGGGGAACTTCGGCTCCATCGACGGCGACCGCCCGGCCGCTATGCGTTATACCGAAATCAGGATGAAGCAGCTGGCCCACGAGCTCCTGGCGGACCTGGACAAGGAAACCGTGGAACTCGGCCCCAACTACGATGACTCGCTGAAGGAGCCGCTGGTGCTCCCCTCCAAGTTCCCGAACCTCTTGGTGAACGGCTCCTCCGGCATCGCGGTCGGCATGGCGACCAATATCCCGCCCCACAACCTCTCCGAGGTGATCGACGGCATCGTCGCAGTGATCGCCAACCCGCAGCTTTCCTTCGAGGAACTGGTGGAGTGCATCCCGGGACCGGACTTTCCCACCGGAGGCTTCATCTATGGCATGGAAGGGATCATGTCCGCCTACCGCACCGGGCGCGGCATCATCCAGATGCGGGCCAAGGTGCAGATCGAGACCCAGAAGAAGACCGAGCGCCAGTCCATCGTGGTGGTGGAGATACCGTACCAGGTGAACAAGGCGCGTCTGGTGGAGAAGATAGCCGAACTGGTCAAGGAGAAGAAGCTGGAGGGGATCTCGGATCTGCGCGACGAGAGCGACCGCGAGGGGATGCGGGTCGTCATCGAGCTGAAGAAGGACGAGAACCCGACCATCATCCTGAACCACCTCTACAAGCAGACCCAGATGCAGTGCTCCTTCGGGATCATCATGCTCGCCATCGTGAATTCCCGGCCGCGGGTCCTCTCGCTTCGGGAGACCATCGACTTCTTCGTGGAGCACAGAAAGGAGATCGTAACCAGGCGCACCATCTTCGACCTGAAGAAGGCCGAGGCGCGCGCCCACATCCTGGAAGGGCTGAAGATCGCCCTGGACAACCTGGATGAGGTGATCGCGCTCATCAAGGCGAGCGCCTCGCCGGCCGAGGCAAAACTGGGGCTCATGGAGCGCTTCGGGCTCTCAGAGATCCAGGCCCAGGCCATCCTCGACATGCGGCTGCACCGCCTGACCGGCCTGGAGCGCGAAAAGATCATGGAGGAATTGCGCGAGATCATGAAGTACATCGCGAGGCTCAAGGAGATCCTGGCCTCGGAGAGCGAGATACTGAAGATCATCGTGGGCGAGCTTTTGGAGCTGAAGGAGAAGTTCGGCGACAAGCGCAGAAGCGAGATCGTGCTGCAGACCGCCGACATCTCGCTGGAGGACACCATCGTCGAGGAAGACATGGTGGTCACCATCTCCCACACCGGCTACATCAAGCGTAATGCTGTCACCCTGTACCGCGCCCAGCGCCGCGGCGGCAAGGGGAAGACCGGCATGAAGACCAAGGAAGAGGATTTCGTGGAGCAGCTCTTCATCGCCTCCACTAAGGACTACCTGATGTTCTTCACCGACGCCGGCAAGGTTTACTGGCTCAAGGTGTACGAGATTCCCGAGGCGGGGCGCGCCGCGCGCGGCAAGGCGATCGTGAACCTCTTGAACCTCGCGGCAGGCGAGAAGATCACCACCATCCTCCCGGTGAAGGAGTTCGTGGACGACAAGTTCATCATGATGGCAACCCGGCAGGGTGTCGCCAAGAAGACCTCCCTCATGGAGTACTCGCACCCGAGGGTGGGGGGGATCATCGCCATCAACCTGGACGAGGGGGACAAGCTGATCGCGGTGGCGCTCACCGACGGCCGGCAGGACGTGCTGCTCGCCTCCAAGAACGGCAAGTCGATCCGCTTCAAGGAGGAGGACGTCCGCACCGTTGGGCGTGTGTCGCGCGGTGTGCGCGGCATGACCCTGGAAGATGACGACGTTGTGATCGGTATGGCGATCCTGAACGAGCACTTCACCGACTCGACGCTCTTCACCGTCACCGAGAACGGCTACGGCAAGCGTACCGAGATCGGCGAGTACCGCTGCCAGTCGCGCGGCGGCAAGGGTGTCATCACCATCAAGACCACCGAGAGAAACGGCTGCGTGGTCGACGTCAAGCAGGTCTCCGACGAGAACGACCTGATGCTGATCACCGACCAGGGGAAGATCCTTCGGGTTTCCGTGGCAGGGTTCTCCATCATCGGCCGCAACACCCAGGGGGTGAGGCTCATGGTGAAGGAGGAGGACGAAAGGGTGGTCGCAGTGGCGCGCCTGGCCGAGAAGGAGGAGCCCGAGGAATCGGAGGAGTCCGACGAGCTGGACGGGGTCGATGAGGCGGAAGTGATCGGAACCGACGACGAAGGGGCCGACGAGTAGCGGGTTTCTGCAGAAAAAGCATCGGCGCCGCAAGCCTTCGCGCCTTATCCCCGCGGGGGGAGCTTTGTGAAAGTACCTGGCAGGCGGGGAACAACCACTGGTCAACGAGCCTAGGCACAAGGGCGACTAATGCGGCGTAGCTCGAAGATAGATACCTCCTTAAGGGAGCGCCACGATATCCTGGAACTTCTCGGGAAACTCAGGGGCGACGGGGTGACCCTGGTGGAAATGGAGGAGATCGGCCTCAAGTTCCAGAAGGCCGGCAGGCGCGCCCTGCGTCCGCTGGTCAGGGAACTCTGGCGCGAGAACTCCGGGGACCTGATCTCTAAGTACGCCTATATCCTAGACTTTTTCGAGACCCGGAGCTGGCTCGACCAGCTGATCCAGATGGCGCTCAAACGCCGCGACCTGGGAAGCGACGGCAAGGCAGCGCTGCTGATCATCCTCGAGGGTTATGGTGTGGACGTGCATATCCCGCCGCTCAAGGGGGTGTTCGACGGGGTCGGCACCCAGCTGCGCCAGGCGGCGCAGGGAGCGCTGCTGCTCGGGGAAGAGGGGATCGTTACCTTTTTGGACGAGTTCCTCGCCTGCCCGGGCGACATTCAGAAGTCGGTGATCCGGGAACTCGGGGCGGGGGGAGATCCCCAGGGCGCCCGCATGCTGGAGGCGATGCTCTGGCACGAGGACCGCGAGCTGGCCAGCGCCGCCCTGGCGGCGCTCGGCTTTATCCGTGACCCGCAGGCGGCGGGGATCCTGGCCCGCTTCCTCCGGGAGGGCGAGGCAGCGCTCTTCCCCGAGGCGCAAAGGTCCCTGCGCCGGCTCGCCTTTCTCGGGGTAAGCCCACCGCGGGCCCCGGAAGCGCTCCCCTTTCACGCCGGCTACGCGACTGCCCCGGACGGCGACGGATACCGGTCGCTGCTCATCTCGCGCTGGGTGGGGGAAACGGCTCTTGCGGTCCTCTACCTGCAGGTGCACGAAAGGCGCGGCCTGCTGGCGGCCTGGGGAGGCGGCAGCCTCACGCCGGGAGAGTTCGAGGCCGAGCTGGAGGCGTTCAGCGCGCAGGACGAACTGCACCAGGTCCCCCCCCGTATGTGATGGAGCTCCTGCGCGACGCGCTCTACTGGAGCCGCGACCTCTGCTATCTCCCGGCCGACTATTACCTGCGGCGCGGCATGTTCGCGGGCGAGGATCTGACCCCCGCGCCGTACCGCCCCGAGTTTCGGGCCGGCGCCCCCCTGAGCTACCGCGAGGGGGTGGAGGTATCCCTCAGGCTCTTCGCTGACCCCTTCTGCGCCGGCTGGTTCCTGGCGCAGCCGCGGGTCTACGATTTTGCCGAGGAGTGGCTCCGGGGCGGGGACGCGGAGGAGATACTGGTGCGCCTTTGCGCCGAGCTCCTGACTCCGGAGCTGGACCTGATCCGGGAGCGGCTCCTGTTGAGTGCCGACCTGATGCGCCGTTGCGGCCGGGAAGGGAGCTTTGTCGGGCGCGTGGTGGCGCTGGCCCGAAGCCTGGACGGCTACAAGCTGCCGCACCACCTGCATCCGTTTCTGCGCAGCTTCGCCCGGGAGAGCCTGGAGATCGCGCGCGAGGCGCTGGAGCACGGCGCCGGCCGCCCGCAGCCGTCCGAGGAGTAACTTTTAGGGGAGAGAGCGACCAGATGTCTGAGATCATTGCGGTAATAGGCGCCGGCAGCTGGGGAACCACGCTTGCCGACCTGCTCGCCAAGAGGGGCCACCTGGTCACCCTCTGGGCCTACGAACCCGAACTGGTGCTGGAGATGCGCGCCAGCCGGGAGAACTCGCTGTTCCTCCCCGGCGTTCGTCTCAACGAGAACCTGCGCTACACCAACGACCTCGAGGAGGCCTACGCCGGCTGCACCATGGTGCTCTGCGTGGTCCCCTCCCAGCTGGTGCGCCGGGTCATGTGGAACTCGCTCCCCTTCCTGCCGCCGGATGCGCTCCTGGTGAGCGCCTCCAAGGGGATCGAACTGGACACCCTCGCTGTGGTCTCCGATATCTACCGGGAGATCTGCCCACCCGAACTGTTCGCCAACTTCGCAGCCCTCTCCGGCCCCAGCTTCGCCCGGGAGGTGGCCCAGGAGATGCCGACCGCGGTGACCGTGGCGTCCGGTTCGGAAGAGGTGGCCCGCCGGGTGCAGCACGCCTTCACCACCGGATTTTTCCGGGTCTACCGCAACTCCGACGTGGTCGGGGTGGAACTGGGAGGCGCCATCAAGAACGTGATAGCTATCGCCGCAGGCATCTCGGATGGGCTCGGTTTCGGGTGCAACACCCGGGCCGCTCTGATCACCCGGGGCCTGGCCGAAATGACCCGGCTCGGCGTCGCCATGGGGGCCCAGGCCGCCACCTTCGCTGGCCTCGCCGGCATGGGGGACCTGGTGCTCACCTGCACGGGCGACCTGTCCCGAAACCGCAGCGTAGGCCTGCAGATCGGCCAGGGAAGGCAGCTCTCCGAGATCCTGGGAGAGATGCGCATGGTCGCCGAGGGGGTGAAAACCACCGAATCGGCCTACAACCTGGCGCGCCGGATGGGGGTCGAGATGCCGATCATCGAGCAGATGTACCAGATGCTCTATCAGGACAAGCCCGCGCGCGAGGCGGTGTTGGAACTGATGACCAGGAACCTCAAGGCCGAAGGTAAATGACAGGCTAAGTCAAGGTTGACGGTAGGAAGTTGAGGACGCTTTCGGCCCGGGAAGCTGCCAGCCCGGGAGGATCCCTGGCCTCAACCTCGTCCTCAACCGGCTTTAAGGACGGCTCATGCAACCACGCTTCGGCATACGAACAAAACTGCTCCTCTCCATTCTCGCCATACTGCTGGTCTCCTACTCAACCCTGCTCTACTCCACCATGAATACCCTGAGCGCCTCGCTGCGCTCCGAGATCGACAAGAACCTCGATGCGAACCTCAGGTTCGCCCGCAGCCAGTACTTCGACCGGGCCGATGTGGTAAAATACACGCTCACGCAGTCGAGCCTCTCCACCGGCATGCGCAAGCGGCTGGCCAGACGGGACGGGGCCTGGCTCGCCCGGCGCGTGGAGCGCTGGCACTCCGTGCTCCCCTTCCTGGAGATGATGGTGGTGCTCGACGCGGACCAGCGGATCCTCGCCGGCCTGAACGGGGCGTCCGGCGGGGAACGGCTGGCGCTGCCGGCGGTGCAGCAGGCGCTCTCCGGCGGGAAGGTGGTGGTCTCCACGGAGATCGTGCCGGCTGAGCTTTTGTGCCGCTCGGGCGCACGCGGCTACTGCCGGGAGGGGGAGGGCGAGGAGCTCATGGTGACGGTCGCCATTCCGGTGCCGGGACCCGACGGCCGGATGCTGGGAGCAATCGTCACCGGGGACATCCTGAACAACCAGCCCGGGCTTCCGGCCCAGTTGAAGCAGGTGTTCGGCCCCGACGTCGAGGTGAGCATCACCCAGCGCGGGGTGCGCATCGCCAGCAGCCAGGCCCAGAACCTGAAGGGGGCCACCAACCTCGCACCCCGGGTGATCGATATGCTGGAGCGGGGCGAGGTGTACCGGGGGGAGGCGGAGATCGGCGAGCGCAGGTTCGAGACCGCCATCGACCCGCTTCTGAACAGCAGGGGGGGGTTCGTCGGCTCGCTGTCGGTCGGGGTCTCCAAGGAGAGCTTCAAGATGATCCGGCGCCAGAGCCTGGAGAACATCGTCGCCTCCGCTTTTCTCGGTATTTTCTGCTCCTTCCTGCTCGCCTTCGTGGCCTCGCGCCAGCTGACCGGCCCGCTGCGCGAGCTGGCGGCCGGGGCGCGCAGGATCGAGGAGGGGGACCTGGGACAGCGGGTGGAGCAGAGCAACTCCGACGAGGTCGGCATGCTCGCCTCCTGCTTCAACACCATGGCCGACGCGCTGCAGCAGCGGGACCGGGTCATCACGGCGAAGACCGCCGACCTCCAGGATTTGAACGAGCAGCTGGAGAAAAAGGTGGTCGAGCGCACCGGCGCGCTCACCATGGAGATGGGGAGGCTGGAGGCGGTGCTCACCTCCATGGTGGAGGGGGTGGTGGTGACCGACCGCAACAACCGCGTGGTCCTCTTCAATCCTGCCGCCCAGCAGCTCTTCGAGCTGGTCCCCTACCGGGTGGTGGGGCAGCCGATCGAGCAGGTCTGCACCATGGGGGGGTTCGCGCCGCTCATCCCCCGGATCAGGGAACTGGGGGAGGGGGGGAGCAGCGGGGGCAAGGAGGAGCTTGAGGTGCAGGGGAAGCGCCTCACCATCTTCTTAGCCTCGCTCAGCGACGAGTCGGGACACTTCGCCGGCGTGGTGCTCTCGATCCGGGACGTCACCGTGGAGCAGGAGGTGGACCGGATGAAGACCGAGTTCATCTCCACGGTCTCCCACGAGCTGAAGACGCCGCTTACCTCCATGAAGGGTTCGCTGCAGCTCCTGCTGACCCGGGGCAAGTGGCTGACCGACACCGAGCGGCAGCTCCTCACGGTTTGCTTCCGCAACACCCAGCGCCTGATCAGGCTGATCAGCGAGATCCTGGACATCTCGGGGATCGAGTCGGGGGGGATGGCCTTCAACCTGAAGCCGGTGTCGATCGGCGAGGTGAGCGTCTACGCCATCGAGGAGATCAAGTCCTACGCCATGGGGCGGGACATCAGCATTGTCAACTCCATCGGCGAGCACCTGCCGCTGGTCTACGGGGACAGCGACCGGCTGATCCAGGTGATCACCAACCTCCTTTCCAACGCGGTCAAATTCTCGCCGGAGGGGAAGGTGGTCATGGTGGCCGCGGAGCAGGAGGGAAACTACCTGACCGTTTCGGTGGCCGATCGCGGCACGACCATAAGGGCGTCGGAGCGCGACAAGCTTTTCAAGAAATTCCAGCAGATCGAGGGGCTGGAGCGGGGGCGCGCGCACGGCACGGGGCTGGGACTCGCCATCTGCAAGGAGATCGTGGAGCGCCATCACGGGCGGATCTTCTACACGGCAGCCCAGGAACAGGGGAACACCTTCAGCTTCACGGTGCCGATCATAGGGGAAAAAGATGGAAACGGATAGAATTCTGATCGTGGACGACGAACCGGATATCGCGCTGATCCTCAAGCTGCAGCTCGAGGACGCCGGCTACCAGACGGTGCGGGCGCGGGACGGCGTGGAGGCGCTCGAGGCGCTGGAGCGCGAGAGCTTCACCCTCATCCTCCTGGACATCAAGATGCCGCGCATGGACGGGCTGGAGGTGCTGAACCGGATCCGCGGCGATGCCACCCCGGTGGTCATGATGACCGCCCACGGCAGCGAGGACATCGCGGTCAGCGCCATGAAGAAGGGGGCGCTCGACTACATCTCGAAGCCGTTTTCCACCGACGACATGCTGCAGAAGGTGGAGCGGGCCATAGCCTACGACAAGACCCGCAAGGAGAAGGAGCGGCTCGCGCTACAGCTCGACGAGGAGCGGCGCAAGATGGAGGCGGTGCTCCAGGGGATGGCGGACCTGCTCCTGGCGGTCGACACCCGCGGCGTGATCATCACGGTGAGCCGCAAGGCGGAGCTCGTCCTGGGCGCGGGGGGGGACGCGCTTCTCGGGCGGACCCTCGAGGAGGTGCTGAAGGCCGAGGTCCCCGGCGGCGAGCTGCCGAGCCGGACGGTGCTCAGGACCGGCGAGCCCTGCCTGGACGTGGCCTACACCATGCTGGCGGGGAGCCTGGACCTGCCGGTACTCTCCAGCGCGGCTCCCTTGAGAAACGGGGAGGGGGAGTTGGCGGGCTCCGTCGAGATCATCCGGGACATCTCCAGGCTCAAAGAGCTGGAACAGGAGAAGGAGGATTTCGTGAGCATGCTCTCCCACGACCTTAAATCCCCCATCACCGCGGTGGTTGGCTCCATCGACCTGGTGCGCGAGGCGAAGCTCGGCGCGGTCAACGAGGAGCAGACCGAATACCTGGACGCGGCCGTGGAGAGCTGTGAGGAGATGGTCGAGATGATCGACACCCTGCTCGGCATCCACAAGTTCGAGGCGGGGAAGATGCGGCTCTACTTCCGGGAGGAGGACCCCGCGGCGCTCATCGCCCGCAGCGTCGGGAAGTTCCAGACCCCAGCCCTTAGGGGTGGGCTCAGGCTATACGCCACCCTTCCCCCGGGGGTGCCGGGGGTTTCGGTGGACCGCAACTCCATGGCACGCATTCTGGGGAACCTGCTCTCCAACGCGGTGAAGTTCACCCCCGAGGGGGGAGAGGTCGAGGTGGCGCTCGACCTGGTCGAGGAGGTGGGGTCGCTCACCGGGCGCATCCCGGAGCAGAGCTACTGCCGGCGCGAGCTCCCCTTGACCGGCAGCTTCGTGCGGATCCAGGTGCGCGACAGCGGGGTGGGCATACCCGAGGAGGCGCTTGGCACCATATTCGACCGCTTCGTGCAGGCCAAGAACCGGCGCCTGGGCAAGACCCGGGGGACCGGGCTGGGGCTCGCCTTCTGCAGGAAGGCGGTGGATGCCCACGCGGGGTACATCTGGGCCGAGAGCACCCCAGGGGCGGGGAGTCTCTTCACCATCCTCCTCCCCGCGCTCCCCGACGAGGAAGCGGAAGAGTAGCGCCAAGCGGCAGGCCGTGGCAAAAAAGTGGTAAAGTTGCTGCAGGAGGCACCAGGGCAGAGATCAAAGCAGGTTCGAGGCTCCAGCAGGAGGGGGAAATGGCAGCTAGTGACAGCGAGGCGACCTACCGCGAGATGTTCGAGAGCAACCCCCAGCCGATGTGGGTCTGTCACCGGGAAAGTCTCAGGTTCCTGGCGGTGAACCGGGCGGCTTTGCAACTCTACGGCTACCGCCGGGAGGAGTTCCTGGAGCTTTCCCTACCCGCGCTTGCTGCCGGGAGGTTCGACCCGGAGGAAGCCAGGCTCGGCACGACCTCCGGCCGTCAGAAGAGACGGGACGGCTCGCCGCTGGAACTGGAACTCTCCTGGCACCCCCTGGACTTCCTGGGTGAAAAGGCCTGCCTGGTCACGCTGCGCGAGAGCGGAACCGGGCGCACCGGGGAGCTGGAACGCCGGGTGGCCGAGTTCCGCTCCCAGCTAGAGGGAGCCCAGCGGGAGCTGGAGACCTTCAGCTATTCGGTCTCGCACGACCTGAGGGCGCCGCTGCGCCACATCGACGGCTTCAGCCGGGCGCTACTGGACGACTACGGGGCGAAGCTCGATGCCCAGGGGGGGGAGTACCTGGCGCGCATCTGCAAGGCGGTGGCCAAGATGTCCCAGCTGATAGACGACCTGCAGCTGCTAGCAAGGGTGGCCAGGAGCGAACTGAACCGTCAGGCCGTGAACCTGAGCGTGACGGCGCAGGTGATCTCCCTGGAGCTCAAGATGGGTACCCCGGGGCGCCAGGCGGAGTTCCGGATCGCGGAGGGGGTCAGCGTCCAGGCGGACCCCCGCCTGACCCGGCAGCTCCTGGAGATACTGATCGGAAACGCCTGGAAGTTTTCCGCCCGCCAAAAGGAGTGCCGCATCGAGTTCGGAAGCGGGGAGAGGGAGGGGGAGACCTTCTTCTTCGTCAGGGACAACGGCGTCGGCTTCGACATGGCGTACGCCGACAAGCTTTTCTCCGTGTTCCACCGCCTGCACCGGGCCGACGAGTTCGAGGGGAGCGGGGTCGGGCTCGCCATCGCGCAGCGTATCGTCAGGCGCCATGGCGGCCGGATCTGGTTCCAGAGCGCCCCGGAAGAGGGTGCCACCTTCTTCTTCACCCTCCAGGGGAGCCCATGACCCGCCAACTCAAGGTACTCTTGGTCGAGGACTCGGAGGAGGACAGCCTCCTCATGCTGCGCGAGCTCAAGCGCGGCGGCTACGCCACGCTGCAGCGCCGGGTGGAGACCGCCTCCGACCTGCGCCAGGCGCTCCGGGACGAGCAATGGGACGTCATCCTCTCCGATTACCGGATGCCGGCCTTCGACGCCCCGGGGGCCCTCGAGGTGCTGCACGAAAGCGGGCAGGACATCCCCTTCATCATAGTATCCGGCAAGATCGGGGAGGACCTGGCCGTGGCGGCCATGAAGTCGGGGGCCAACGACTACCTGATGAAGGGGAACCTGGCCCGCCTGGCACCTGTGGTGCAGCGCGAGCTGCGCGAGGCTGAGGAGCGCCGCAGGCACCGGCTCACCGAGGAGGCGGTCCGCAGGGGGAAGGCGGAGTGGGAGGCGGTGTTCGACGCCGTTTCCGACCTCATCATCATCACCGATGCGGACGGGGTGATCTCGCGTTGCAACGGGCGGGCGAGCGACTATTTCCACGGCGGCTACGGCGCGATCATCGGCCGCAGGATCGACGAGGTCTTCTTCGGCGGCGCCCAGCCCGAGGGACAGGTGTTCCGCTTCGTGCACTCCATGCAAAGCGAGGTGGACGAGGACATCAGCTTCCCCAACCTCAAGGGGTGGTTCAACGTGGCAAGCTACCCGATGCGCTTCGAGGGGAGCGAGCGCACCGGGTTCGTCTTCATCATCAAGGACATCACCAAGCGCCGCGAGGTGGAGGAGGAAAAGAGGACCAGCGACCGCGAGCTCCTTACCCTCTACGCGGTCGCCTTCCGGCTCCAGTACGCCCAGGGGGTGGAGAAGGTCATGGGGGACCTCCTGTTCCAGCTGCACAACATGCTGCAGATGGAGTTCTCCTGCATCCACCTGGTCGAAGGAGAAAGGCTGCGTCTGAGGGCCTTTCTCGGCATATCACCGGCCTACGAAAAGGCGATGGGGGTGATCGCCCGGGGGACCCCGTGGAGCGAACTCACCAGGTCCGGGCGCCCCTTCCGGGGGGAGCGGCCCGACGACCGGTTTCCTCCCCGGGGCCGGGCTGCGGCGCTGGAGATGGGGATGCGCTGCTGGTGCTCGGTGCCGCTCAAGATCGGCCAGGAGGTAATGGGGGTCATGAGCGTCGGCACCCGCTCCGAGCGCAACTTCAGCGAGCGGGACGTTTTCCTGCTCTCCTCGATCGCAGGGCAGCTGGCCGTGCTGATCGAGAACTACAGCCTGTACGACAGGATGAAGGAGAAGGCGGAGGAGCTCTACCGGAGCAAGGAGGAGTTGCGGGAGAACCTGCAGCAGGTGAAGCGAGCCAACCAGGAGCTGGGACGCCTGAACACGGTGAAGAACAACTTCATCGGCATCGCCTCCCACGAGTTGAAGACCCCGATCACCTCCATCATGGGAGGGGTCGAGTTCCTCCTGAAGTACTCCGACATCAAGATGACCCCGGAGCAGCACAACATCTTCGTCTCGGTGTACGAGGGGACGGTCCAGTTGAGGCGGCTCGTCGAGGACCTCCTTTCCATCTCGCGCATCGAGGCGCAGGGGACGCTCCCCCAGAAAAGGGCGGCGAACCTGATCTGGCTCTGCCGCCAGGCGCACGACATGTTCGTTTTGCCGCTTTCCGAGCGCCGCATCACGGTGGCAATCGAGGGGGATGAGACCCCGGTCCCGGTGGACGAGGGGCTGGCACTCTTGGCGGTGAAAAACCTGCTGGAAAACGCAATAAAGTTCACCCCGGACGGCGGGGTGGTGGAACTACGCGGCCGGGTGCTGAAGAAGCGCGAGGTGCAGGCACTGGCCCGGACGGTGCGACCCTTTTACCCGGGCTTTCCGAACGGGCTTGCCCCGGCGGAGCACTGTTACCTCTTGCAGGTGAGGGACTCCGGCATCGGGATTCCGGCCGAGGAGCGGGTGCGCATCTTTGATAAGTTTTACGGGGTAGGCGACATCGGGCACCACACCTCCGGCGGCACCTCCTTCATGTCCAAGGGGTCGGGCCTGGGGCTCTCCATCGTGTATGGCATCATGGACGTGCACAAGGGTGCCGTCTGGGTCGAGAGCGCCGTGGCAGGGGAGGGGAGCGTTTTTTCGCTGCTCTTTCCCATGGAGGAGGTTTGATCAAGGCGATCACCCTACGGGAAATAACCAAGAGCTACGGCAGCTTCACGGCGGTGAACCGCTTCTCCCTGGAGGTGGAGCGGGGCACCGTCTTCGGCCTGCTCGGCCCCAACGGCGCGGGGAAGACCACGCTGATCAAGATCCTCACCACGCTGATGCGCCCCAGCGCCGGGGACGCCCGGGTCGAGGGTTTCAGCGTCCTTACCCAGGGCAAGGAGGTACGCCGCCTGATCGGGGTGGTCCCCCAGGAGAACAACCTGGACCGCTACCTGACCGCCCGCGAGAACCTCATCCTGCACGGCAGGCTGCACGGCATGAAGCCGGCCGCCTACCACCCGCGCATCGACGAGCTTCTGGAGATGACCGGGCTCGCCTCCCGGCAGCACGACTTTCCGGACACCTTCTCCGGCGGGATGCAGAGAAGGCTCGTGGTGGCGCGCGCGCTGGTGCACGAGCCGAGGGTGCTCTTCCTGGACGAGCCGACCACCGGGCTCGACCCCCAGTCCCGGCGGGCGCTCTGGGAGTACATCCGGGGTCTGCGCCAGAGCATGACTGTTTTCCTCACCACCCACTACATGGACGAGGCGGACGCCCTGTGCGACCGGATCATGATCATGGACCACGGGGTGAGCCTGGCCGACGGCAGCGCTGCGGAGTTGAAGGACGCCTTCTCCCGCGCACACACCTACGAGGTGGAGTTTCGCGGTGACCCGCAGGGGTACGGGGAGATCCTGGCGGCCCTTCCCTGCGTGCGCTCCCTGGAGAAGGAGGGGTCGGTGTACCGGCTCACCCTTTCCGGGGAGGACGCCCTGAAGCCCCTGATAAACTCCGCCGTGGGTGCCGACATCCGGAGGATCTGCCTCAAGGAGCCGTCCCTGGAGGATGTCTTCATAGCGCTCACCGGCGAGAAGGTGAGGGAGTAGTCTCTTATGTTTCGTGGCGCCTTATCCATCTGGGGCAGGGACATGCTGGTGCTCAAGCGCAGCATCTTCTCCGAGCTCCTCGCGGTCGTAGCCTACCCGCTCACCCTCTACCTCGCCTTCGGTTTCGGGCTCAAGGGGTACATCTCCGACGTGGGGGGGATCCCCTATCCACTCTTCATAGCGCCCGGCCTCATCTCCATGACCGCGGTGAACGCTGCCTTCGACGAGAGCTCCTGGAGCATGTGGTTCCACCGCCGGGTGCAGCGCACCATAGAGGAGTACCGGGTGACCCCGGTCACCGTCTACGACATCGTGATCGGCAAGATCTTTTCCGGGTTCACCCAGGGCGCCATCAAGGGGGCCGTGGTCTTCCTGGTGATCCTGGTCCTGACGCCGTTTCGCATGGATCTCGGCCATCTGCCGGCCTACGTCCTCTGCCTGGCGCTCGCCTCCATGATCTTCTCCTGCCTGGGAACCATCTGCGGCACCGTCATCGACAAGCCGGAAAACATCGGCCGGGTGCAGTCGGTGGTGATCGTGCCGCTCATCTTCATGGCGGGAATCTTCTTCCCGCTCTCCTCCTACCCGGCCCAGGTGCTGCCTCTGATACGTCTCTTGCCGACCACCGCCGTCTTCGAGGGGGCCAGGGACGCGCTGCTCTTCGGGTCGGTGCCGCCCCTGTTTCTGGTCAACCTGGTGTTGAGCGCCGCACTCAGCTTCGTGCTCGCCGTGTACACCTTCAACCGCAAAATGGCGGAGTAGGCGATTCTTCTTGAGTTTAACTTCCCTTTCATAGTAAAGTTTCCATGATTTTATCAAACACTTTACTCCTGGACGCCGGTCCTTTTCGCCAATAGCGGCTGGGGAGCGGTGACCCGAGCGTACACTGCCAGCTTAAGCGTAAGTCTGTTTTGGTGCGAAATCCCGATTCCCTGCCTAAAGCCGATGAGCCCCCCCGCCGCATGCAACGCTTTTTCCAGGTCAATAATTGGAGATGCCGATGGCTGAAGAGTTCATACCGAAATGGATCGCCTGGGAGACCACCCAGCGCTGCAACCTGAAATGCGTGCACTGCCGCTGCTCGTCCGAGCTCACCTCCTCCGAGGGCGATTTCACCACCGAGGAGGGGAAGAACCTCCTGAAGGAGATCTCCGAGTTCTCCAAGCCGGTGCTGGTGCTCTCCGGCGGCGAGCCGCTGATGCGGGAGGACATCTTCGAACTGGCCGGTTACGGCACCTCCCTGGGCCTGCGGATGTGCATGGCCACCAACGGCGCCCTGGTCACCGACCTTGTGTGCGAGAAGATGAAGGCGGCGGACATCAAGATGGTGTCGCTTTCCCTGGACGGCTCCACGGCCGAGGTGCACGACAACTTCCGCCAGTGCCCGGGCTCCTTCGAGGGGGTGATGCGGGCGGCCGAGCTCTTCAGAAAGCACGGCCAGAAGTTCCTGATCAACTCCTCCTTCACCAAAAGGAACCAGAGCGATATAGCCAACACCTTCAAGGTGGCCAAGTCCATAGGTGCCACCGCCTGGTACATGTTCATGATCGTGCCGACCGGGCGCGGCGAGGATATCATGAGCGAGCTGATCTCCAAGGAGGATTACGAGGAGATCCTCGACTGGCACTATCACCAGGAGAAGCAGGAAGACGACATCCTGATGCGCCCCACCTGCGCGCCGCACTACTACCGGATCGTGCCGCAGAAGGCGAAGGCGGAGGGAGAGAAGTTCGAGCGGCGCTCGCTCACCTTCTCGACCGGCGGCGGCAAGGGGTGCATCGCTGCCCAGACCATCTGCCTCATCGACTGCTACGGCAACCTGAAGCCCTGCTCCTATTTCCATCGCACCGCCGGCAACGTGAAGGTCACCCCGTTCAAGGAGCTCTGGCAGAATTCCGAGATCTTCAACGAGCTGCGGGATTTCAAGAGCTACAAGGGAAAGTGCGGCCAGTGCGAGTACCTGAACGTCTGCGGCGGCTGCCGGGCGCGCGCCGATGCGGTGTACGGCGACTACATGGCCGAGGAGCCGTTTTGCAATTACGTCCCGATTAGAGTACAGCGGGAAGAGGAAAAGAAGTAAGACATTATCTGAACCGATCATATTTCACATTACTCAAGGAGGAATTTCGATGAATACACGTTTCTTGGACGCCTGTTGGGGAAAGCCGGTCGACAGAGTGCCGGTCTGGCTGATGCGCCAGGCGGGGCGCTACCTTCCCGAATACATGCGGGTCCGTTCCAAATGCACCTTCCTGGAGCTGTGCAAGACGCCGCAACTCGCGGCCGAAGTCACCATCCAGCCGGTGGACATCCTCGGCGTCGATGCCGCGATCCTCTTTTCCGATATCCTCACCCCGATCGAGCCGATGGGGATGAAACTCGACTTCGTGCCGGGGCCGGTCTTCGAGAGCCCGATCCGCACCATGGCCGACGTGGAAGCGCTCAGGATCCCGAAGATGGAGACCGACGTCCCCTATGTGCTGGACACCCTGAGGCTGCTCCGCAAGGAACTCGCCACCAAGGTGCCGCTGATCGGTTTCGGCGGCGCCCCGTTCACCCTGGCCTGCTACATGGTGGAGGGGAAGGGGTCCAAGGACTTCGCCGCGCTGAAGAAGATGATGTACGCGGAGCCGGAGATCTACGCGGCGCTGATGGAAAAGATCACCACCATGGACATGGAGTACCTGAACGCCCAGATCAGGGCCGGAGCCCAGGCGATCCAGATCTTCGACACCTGGGGCGGCATGCTCTCCCCGGCGGATTACGAGCGCTACGTCCTCCCCTACACCCAGAGGCTCATCAACGGCCTGGACCGCAACAAAATCCCGGTCATCCACTTCGTGAAGGGGGCGGGCACCATGCTCGACATCGTCAAGCAGGCGGGCGGCGACGTGATGGGGCTCGACTGGCACGTGAACCTCGGCAAGGCGCGCGACATACTGGGCGACATGCCGGTGCAGGGGAACCTCGATCCTACCGTTCTTTTCGCTCCCAAGGAGATCATCGAGCGCGAAGTGAAGCGGGTACTGGCCGAGAACGCGGACCGCCCGGGTCTCATCTTCAACCTGGGGCACGGGATACTCCCGACGGTGCCGCCGGCAAACGCCATCTTCATGGTGGAATGCGTGCACCGGCTGACCCAGAAATAATAGCAGGCAGGATAGAAGGAAAGGCGGCCGCGAGGCCGCCTTTTTTATTCTTCATTCACCTCCAGCGGACCTTCCCAGCTTCCCCCGCCCTTGGGAGGGCCAGGGTGAGGGCGTCGCAGACTGCATCCCTCTGCAATGAGACAAGTGGGTAGTGGCTGAAATGAATTGGCAGGTCTATATCATACTTTGCAGCGACGACACGCTCTATACCGGGATCACCACCGACATAGAGAGGCGGATGCGTCAGCATGCCGACGGGCGCGGCGCCAAATATTTCCGGGGGCGCCGGCCGAAAATGCTGCTGTACCTGGAGGGAGGCCACGACAGGAGCTCCGCCAGCAAGCGTGAACTCTCCATCAAGGGGATGAGGCGTACTGAAAAACAGCTCCTGGTCGGCTCCGAGGCCAATGTCGCCAATTCCGCCAGACGGTGACAACGGGCGAGTAATACTTGCCCATTTCCCTTCGCTCAATTGCTTTTCAGATACCTATCGATCGCCGCCGCAGCCCGCTTGCCGTCCCCCATGGCAAGGATTACCGTGGCGCCTCCCCTCACGATGTCGCCGCCGGCGAAGACCCCCGGGATGCTGGTTTCCCCCTCCGGACTGGTCACGATGTAGCCCCACTTGTTCAGGTCGAGTTCGGGTGCGGTCGCGGTCAAGAGCGGGTTGGCGCCGGTGCCGACCGCGTTGACCACCACGCCGGCGGAAAGCTCGAAATCGGACCCCTCGATCGGCTCGGGGCGCCGCCTGCCGGAATCGTCCGGCGGGCCGAGCTCCATCTTCTGGCAGCGTAACCCGGTGACCCAGCCGTCGGCGCTGCCGAGGATGGCGGTCGGGGCGGTCAGCATGATGAACTGCACCCCTTCCTCCTTGGCGTGCTTGACCTCCTCGACCCGGGCCGGCATCTCGGCCTCGCTGCGCCGGTAGACGATCATGGCGCGCTCCGCACCAAGCCTCCTGGCAACCCTGACACAGTCCATGGCGGTGTTCCCGCCGCCGATGACCGCCACTTCGCGCCTTCTTATGATCGGCGTGGAGCTCTCCTTGCTGCGTCCCGCCTCCATGAGATTCACCCGGGTGAGGAACTCGTTGGCGGCATAGACCCCCTTCAGGTTTTCACCGGCTATCCCCAGCATGGTGGGGAGCCCCGCACCGTTGGCGATAAAAACCGCGTCGAACTCCCGGCGCAGTTCTTGGACGGTGAGGGTCTTGCCGATGATGACGTTGCACTCGATAGCGACCCCCAGTCTGCTCAGATGGGCCACTTCGCGGTCGATGATCTCCTTGGGAAGGCGAAACTCCGGGATGCCGTAGCGCAGCACGCCGCCGGTGTCGTGCAGGGCTTCGAGGACGGTGACGGCGTGCCCCAGACGCGCCAGTTCGCCCGCGGCGGTGAGCCCGGCGGGTCCGCAGCCGACCACGGCGACCGATCTGCCGGTAGCTGCTGGTGTCCGCTCGCGCAAAAGTCGGTCCGGGTGGTGCATGGCCCAGTCGGCGACGTAGCGCTCAAGATAGCCGATGGCGACCGCTTGGCCCTTGATGCCGCGCACGCAGAGCGCCTCGCACTGGGTTTCCTGCGGGCAGACCCTGCCGCAGACGGCCGGGAGCGCGTTGTCGCCCCTGAGAATCTGCACCGAGCGGGGGAGGTCGTCGCAGGCGAGCGCGTCGAGGAACTCGGGAATGGAGACGCCTACGGGGCATCCCGCGACGCACGGCCTGTTCCTGCACTGCAGGCAGCGGCGCGCCTCGGTAAGCGCCTGGTCGCCGCTAAGCCCCAGGTTCACCTCCTCGAAGTTACGGCTCCTCTCCTCGGCCGGCAGCTCGGGCATGGCGACGCGCTGAAGGGCCAGGCGCTCTTTTGGCGTCAGCGTACGGTTCATGGTGCCACCTCCTTGGCGAGCCTGCACTCGGAGGCCGGGTGCCCCAGCGCCTCCTCGGCGCGGTAGCTGGTGAGGCGATCGCCCAGCTCGTCAAAATCGACCAGGTGCGCGTCGAATTCCGGGCCGTCCACGCAGGCGAACTTGGTTTCGGAGCCGATCTTCACCCGGCAGCCGCCGCACATGCCGGTGCCGTCGATCATGATCGGGTTGAGGCTCACGATGGTTTTGATCCCCTGTTTGCGGGTCATCTCGGCGACCGCCTTCATCATCGGGACCGGGCCCACGGCGAAGACCGCCTGGGGAGCGCGCAGTCGGTCTGCCAGGAGCTCGTCCAAAGGTCCAGTCACGAAACCCCTGGTGCCGAGGCTGCCGTCCTCTGTGGTGACGATTAAAGTGTCAGAGAGCGGGGCGAGATGGTCGGAGAGGATGATGTAGCGGCTGGCGCGCGCGCCGATGATGGTGGTGATCCGGTTGCCGGCCTGGGCGAGCGCCTTCACCAGCGGGTAGAGGACGGCGGTTCCCACACCGCCGCCGATGCAGGCAACGCGTCCCCAGTTGGCGATGTGGGTCTCCTTGCCCAGGGGGCCCGCAACGTCCCTGAAAAAGCCGCCCGCCCTGGTATCGACGATCCTTCGGGTGGAGGCGCCGATGGCCTGGATGAAGAGGGTGATGGTGCCGGCTGCAGGGTCCGCGTCACCGATGGTGAGAGGTATGCGCTCTTCGCCCTGGGCCAGCCGCACAATGACGAACTGTCCGGGTTTTCGGGCGAGCGCCACGCGCGGGGCCGAAACCACCATCTTGTGGAGGTTCTCGGCGAGGATTTCGTTACTTATCACTTCGAACATGGGGCACCTGTCTTGGTTGAGAAATAGTTAATATTGCATACAACAAGGATAACAGCAGCCTGGAGGGGGGGCAAGCAGGTATACGGAATGTGAGGAATACGGAATGCGAGGAAAGAGCTGGAGACAACCAAAAGAACCCTTCAGAGGCAGGGGTGAGGGAGCTGCCACGAACTGCTGAACGGGTCACCAGGGAGGGGGAAACGACCGGTCAGCTCGCGGCCGGCGGTCTCAGGGTCCCCAGGGTTGCGCAGAGGATTCCTGCCAGGATGAGGGCGATTCCGACCAGGTGAAAGAGCTGCAGGCGCTCGCCGAGAAAGATCACCGCGAGCAGGGTGCTGAAGGCGGGCATCAGGTGCACGAACTGGCCGCCCAGGTGGGGGCCGACCTTGCGCAGCCCGCTGTTCCAGGTGGAAAAGGCAACCACCGAGGCGAAGATCCCCACGTAGCCGATGCTGAGGATGGTCGCGGGGTTGGCAGACATCAGCCTGCCGGAAGCGATTTCCAGGGCATAAAAAGGAACGAGGAAAACCAGCCCGACGCCGGCCATGCAGAAAAGGAACAGGAAGGGGTTAAGCCCTTGAGGATAGCGCCGCAGGGCGACGGAGTAGAGAGCCCAGGCCACTGCGGCCAAGAGTACCAGCAGGTCTCCCCTGTTGAAGCTGAGCGTGCGGATGCGTCCCGGATCTCCCTGAAGAATGATGGTGGCGACTCCGGCCAGCGACAGGGCAATCCCCGCGTGCTGGCGCAGCGTCACCCGCTGCCGGTAAAGGACGCGGGCGAACATGAGGATGAAGAACGGGATCGCCGAATTGACCAGGGCCGCATTGATCGCGGTCGTCGTATGCACGGCGGTATAGATCAGAAAATTGAAAAGGGTCACACCGAAAAAACCGCAGATGCAGACCAGCGCCAGGTTGGCCCGCACAATCGGCCATTCCCGGCGCAGTCGGGGGAGCGCGACCGGCGCCAGGACCACGAGCGCCACCAGCCAGCGCCAGAAGACGAAAGCGGCAGGGGGGATGGTGGCATTCATGGCCCGGCTTAGCACGAAGTTGCCGGACCAGATCAGCGCGCTCAAGGTTAAAAGGAGATACGGCATCGAATGTCCCGTGCTTAATAATTGCCTCGAGGTGGCTTCCATACTCCCCATATCCTCGAAGTGGCAAAAATCTGTCAAAATGCGCCCTCGCCCTCCGGGAGAGGGACAGGGTGAAGGAGCAGCCAGAAGCAGCCAGGCCCGAAGAGGCGTGGGAAGATGGCAACTTCTCTTATTTAAGGCTTTCATGTCAAGGGTAAACTAAAAAAGTGCGGGCCGAGTGCTGACAGGCGGTTTTCGCATGGCATCTGTCAGAAGTCATTGAAGGTTTGATACCTGGCATCAGCCAAGGAGGATCCGGATAAGAAAGGGCTTTTGCGGTACGTGTGAAGAAAGGGTTAGCCGGTGGGCCAACCCTTTTCAAAACTTGGGTCCGGGATCGGAATTAAGGCATTGCTGCGCGGTAAGCCCCGTGCAAAGGACAAGGAAGGATTAGCTTTCAAGGTCTTGATATCCGATTCGAGGTGCGTGAAAATCGGTTTGACACGCCGGCATTTCACGATCCCTGGTCAGAACTCCTGCGACATCGCCTTCACCTCGCGCGCAGTGAACACGGGGCCGTCCTTGCAGACGTAGACGTTCCCCACGTTGCAGCGGCCGCACTTGCCGACGCCGCATTTCATCCGGTTCTCCAGGGTGGTGTAGATGGCGTCGTCGGAGAAGCCGAGGCGCTCCAGCACCGGAAGGGTGAACTTGATCATGATCGGCGGCCCGCAGACGAGGGCGATGCAGTTTTCGGCGCTGGGCGCCGCCTGCTCCAGGACCGTGGGGACGAATCCCACCAGGCCGTCGAAATCGGGGCCGTTACCGCCGGGATCGACGCATTTCACCAGCCTCACGTCGGCGCGCGCCTGCCACTGGGCGAGCTCCCGCTTGTAGACCAGGTCACTCTCCGAGCGGGCTCCGTACACGATGGTGATGTCGCCGAATTTTTCGCGCAAGTCGAGGCAGTTCCAGATCACCGTGCGCAAGGGGGGCAGGGCGATGCCGCCGGCGACGAACACCAGGTTCTTGCCGTAGAACTGCTCGATGGGAAAGGAGTTGCCATAGGGGCCGCGCACCCCGACGGTGTCGCCTACTTCCAGCCCCCTGAGCGCTTGCGTGACGCGCCCGACGCTCCTGAAACAGCACTCGATGTACCCTTTGCGGGTCGGAGCAGAGGCGATGCAGAAGGTCGACTCTCCGGAGCCGAAGGCGGAGTACTCGGCGAACTGTCCGGCCCGGAAGGAGAAGTTCTCCCGGGTCGCCTCGTCCTGGAACACTAGGTGCAGGGTCCTGACGTCGGGGGTCTCGTCGACGATCTCTTCGATGGTTGCAAGGTGGGGCAGGTAGATGTTTTTTGATTCACACATAATCGAATAACCTTTTGTCGCTGTCGACGGTTAGCTTGAATTCAAGGCCTTAACGCAAAGTCGCAACGGCGCGAAGCCGCAAAGAAAGCCAAATGCGAAACAGTTGGAAAGATAGTCTTATCAGATGACCCTAAAACCCCGGCGTTCAGGTCGGGGTTTTAAGGCCTGGGCGCGTCAGCGGACATGGGTCTCCTCGCGCTGCTGCTCGATGTAGCGATGGATGATTTCCAGGGGCGCCGCGCCAGCTCCGGGCGCCGTTTTTTGGTGAGACAGCTGGAAACGCCTTTCAGGCTGTTGACCAGGGAGGAGACCACGACCTTGGGCGGGTACTCCACCAGCAAAGTCTTCCCCTGTTTTTGTTTTGCTTCGCGCCTTTGCGTCTTTGCGTGGAAGCTTTTGACTTAACGTGTGTCAATCAGCTTTGCCATTGATGGTGGTAAGAATCTCAGCGATGTCTATGCCGACCGGACAGGCGCGGATGCACCTCCCGCAGCCGGTGCACAGGGTCTTGCCGAACTTGTCGTCGTAGTACTTGAACTTGTGCATGATGCGGTTTCTGTAGCGCTTGTTCTGAATATCGCGCGGGTTGTGACCCGATGCGTGGTTGGTGAACTTGCTGAAACCACAGGCGTCCCAGTGCTTGCGCCGGGTCCCGTCATCCGGGCTCCCCTCATCGTTTATGTCAAAGCAGTGGCAGGCGGGACAGATGAAGGCACAGGAACCACAGCCGACGCAGATGTCCGCGATGCTTTCCCAGAGCGGATCCTCGAAATGCCCCTCCAGCCACCGCTTGATCTTGGCCAGGTCGAGCTTTGCGGTCCCCTGGTCGACGAAGGGGACGACCGCCCCGGCAGGCTGGTCGCCGAAGAGGGCGGGGTGCGCCTCGATGAGGGCCTTGCCTTTGTCGGTCAGCGCGGTGCAGTGGTAGGAGCCGCCGGTGACCGGGGTGAGGAAAAGGTCGCTTCCCGCCTGGGCGTCCGGCGCGAGCCCCACCGCCGTACAGAAGCAGGCGTCGTCACCCTTGGAGCAGGCGATGCCGATGATGGTGCTTCTCCTGCGCCGCTCCAGGTAGAACTCGTCATGGTAATCCCAGGAGAACACGGCGTCCAGGATGGCGGGAGACCCCGCATCGCAGGGGGGGGCGCCGATCAGGACCGTCTCCGGGAATCGGGACCGGTCGATGTCCTCCACCTGCAGCGTGCCGTCAACCCTGCGGAAGGTGAGGATCTCCTCGCAAACCGGGAAGAACAGCTCCTTGGCGGAGCGGCGGGGGAGGAAGTCGAGAGTGAGTTCCCTTCCTGCTGCCAGCGGCTGGTACAGGACGACGGCACCGGAGAGTTTGGGACCCACCACCAGCTTGGCCTCCTGCACCAGGAGGTCGACGAGATTGCGAAGGTTCGTTTCGGTTATCGATAGCGGCATGAGATTCTCTTGGTTGGCGATCCGTCGTGATCCGGTTGGAACACACGATGGACCCCGTGTAATATTTCATCACATCTTAGTCATTATCCCCTCGCCCTCAGGGCCTGCGCGCTGAAGCGCTACGGCGCGCAAACGGGAGAGCAGGGGTGGGGAATTCGCCCTTGGTAATCAAAAGCAACCTTTGTTGTGTGCTGCCTATTTGTCCAGACTGTAAGACGTATCTGTTATGCCAGCTCCCTCACCCCGGCCCTCCCGGGGGGCGAGGGGGATGGGGAGTCGGACGGGTTGATTAAACCCGCCCCTGCTATTTTATGAAAGACTGGTCGTCGTCTTCCTGGTAGCGCGCCAGCGGACCCTTTTCCTGTGGGGTGGTGCTCGCCTCGAAGTCGTAGAGTTCCTTCAGTTCCTGCGCCATGCGGCGGTTCAAAAGGTTGAGCGGGATGTCCATCGGGCAGACCCGTTCGCACTCGGCGCAGCCGCCGCAGCGCCCGGCGAGGTGCATGGCGCGCACGATGTGCCAGGCCATGTTGCCGGCCGGCCGCGGCGTGCTCTCGACCGCCTGGGGGCGGTTCTTGTCGCACAGGCACTGCTCGCAGTAGCAGAAGGGACAGACCTGGCGGCAGGCCATACACCTGATGCAGCGCGAGAAGTGCTCCTTCCAGAAGGCCCAGCGCTCTGCCTGTGGCAGCGCCTCGATCCTGGCCAGTTCCTCGGCCTCGAGCGGCGCCAGTCCCGAGAGCTCGGGGAGGGTCCCGACCAGCAGATCGGTCCCTTCCGGGAGGTGCACCGAGCATTCGCGGCACTTCCGGGCGATGTTCCCCTCGGAGAGGGGGGCGCTCCGGTCGGCTCCGGAACCGAAGACCCCGGCGCAGGCGATGCCGATGGTAAAGATGTCCTCCCGCTTCACCTGGGATTCCCCCATCAGCCCCGCCAGGGCGCGCAGGTCGCACCCCTTGGCGATGATGGCGATGCGTCCTTTTTTCAGCACCCCCTTCTTCGCTTTGGTGAGGAAGAGCGAGAGGTTGTTGACGCAGGCGGGTGAGAATATGAGCTTTTGAGCCTGTTCCGGGGTGGTGGCCAGGGCAGGGATGGCCGTCCCTTGCCTTCTGCCCGGGTAATAGCCGACCACCGCCACCACGGCCTCCTCGGAGAGCAGCTGCACCGCCTTGCTACGGATCGCCTCGCTCACCGCCTGGTAGTACGCCGGGTCGGTGCCGGCGGCTTTGATCTTCTCTGCTTTAGCATTCATATGATATCGCACCCGTTGGCGTCGCTTGGCAAAGGTAATAGCCGGCGGCGCGGGAAATATACTGGAAGGATGGTACTCACCGTTAAACCTGACGCTGCATCACTCCGTGGCACCTCGGTAATGGCGAAGGATTTATGCACCCCTTCAATGCACCCCAAACAACCACCCCCCGAAGGACGAGGGTTCCTGAAGGTTCCCTCTCCCGGAGGGGGAGAGGGTATGATTCAGCCAACGCTGTCGAAGGCCTCTTTCAGCTCGGGGGTGGTAAGGGCGCCGGACCACTGTTCCTCGGTCTCCAGCGACTTGAACTCGGTCATCGGTCCCATGGCGCGGACCCTTTCGGTCAGCTCGGTGACCACTTCCACCCATTTGCCCCCTTCGGCGGCGGATACCCAAGAGAACTGGAGCCGCTGCAGGTCGACCCCCACGAATCCGAGCAGCGCCCGGAAGGCGGCGAAACGGCGCCGCGCATGGAAGTTCCCCGCCATGTAGTGGCAGTCGCCCGGATGGCAGCCGGAGACCAGCACGCCGTCGGCACCCTTTTGAAAGGCCCGCAGGATGAAGACCGGGTCAATCCGTCCGGTGCAGGGGAATTTAAGCACCCGTACGTTGGAGGGGTACTGCATCCGGCTCGTGCCGGCCAGATCGGCTCCGGCGTAGGTGCACCAGGTGCAGACGAAGGCGATGACCTTCGGCTCAAAATCGTGCTCTATCTTTGCAGCGTGCATGGGTACCTCATGAACTGACTCCCTCCCCCCTTGGGGGGTAGGTGTTTATAACGCCTCAATCATCGCCATGATCTGTTCGTCCGTATAGCCGTCCAGCTCGACCGACTTGGAGGGACAGGTCGCCTGGCAGGTACCGCAACCGCCGCATACCCCCGGGTTCACGTAGGCGGTCACCTTGACTAGGTTCCCCTGGCGGTCCCGGGTCTCCTTCTCCTCGACCGCACCGTAGGGGCAGACCTTCTTGCAGGCGAGGCACCCCACGCAGTACTTCTCGTTCACCTTGGCGACCACCGGGTCGCGCTCCAACTGGTCCTTGGAAAAGAGGGTCATCACCTTGGCCGCCGCCGCCGAGGCCTGGGACACCGTGTCCGGAATGTCCTTGGGACCCTGGCAGGCGCCGGCCAGGTAGATCCCGGCGGTGGCGCACTCCACCGGCTTCAGCTTCGCGTGCGCCTCTGAGTAGAAGTTGTACTTGTCGTAGGAGATGCCGAGTTTCTGCGCCAGCAGGTCGGCACCCTCCTGGGCCTGCACCGCGGTCGCCAGCACGACGAGATCCGCCTCGATCTCCACCTGCACCCCGACCAGGGTATCGCTCCCCATCACCACGATCTTCTCGCCGCGCTGGTACATGCGCGACACCATCCCCCTGATGTAGACCGCCTCCTCTTCCTCCACGGCACGGCGCCAGAACTCGTCGTACCCCTTGCCCGGCGTCCTCGCGTCCATGTAGAAGACGTAGGCCTGGCCGTCGTGCACCTTGTGGTGGTAGAGCATGGTGTGCTTGGCCGTGTACATGCAGCAGACCTTGGAGCAGTAGGAGATCCCCTTCTCGCGGGCGCGGCTTCCCACGCACTGGATGAAGACCACCTGCTTCGGCTCGCGGCCGTCCGAGGGGCGCAGAATCTTGCCGCCGGTGGGGCCGGAGGCGGACGCCAGGCGCTCGAAGGTCATGCCGTCGATCACGTCGGGAATGGTGCCGTAGCCGAACTCGCCGTACCCCTGGATCGGGCTCCCCTCGGGCTTGCGGTCGATAGAGTAGAGTTTGAACCCGGTGGCGACCACGATGGCGCCCACCGCCTCGACGGTGACACGGTCCTCCTGCTCGAAGTCGACGGCTCCCGGCCCGCACACCTTGGCACAGAGACCGCACTTGCCGCTTTGGAACATGGTGCAGTTCTCCCGGTCGATGACCGGAGTGTTGGGGACCGCCTGCGGGAACGGAACGTAGATGGCGCTGCGCATGCCGTGCCCCCGGTCGAAGTCGTTGGGGATCTTCTTCTTGGGGCACTTGGTCATGCAGACTCCGCACCCGGTGCACTTCTCATCGTCGACCGAGCGCGCGCGGCGGCGCACCGTGACCGAAAAATTGCCGATGTACCCCTCAACCCTTTCCACCTCGGCGAAGGTGTACAGGGTGATGTTCGGGTGGTTCGCCACGTCGACCATCTTGGGGGTCATGATGCACTGGGAGCAGTCGAGCGTCGGGAAGGTCTCGGAGAGCTGCGCCATGTGCCCGCCGATGGAGGGCTCGCGCTCCACGAGGAGCACCTGGTGCCCGCAGTCCGCGATGTCGAGCGCCGCCTGTATCCCCGCGATGCCGCCGCCGATGATGAGCGCCCTCTTGGTGACCGGAACGGTGATGGGGGCCAGCGCCTTCCCCTTCTTGACCCGTTCAACCATGAGCTTTACGATGTCGGAGGCCTTGGCGGTCGCCTGCTCGCGGTCCTCGTGCACCCAGGAGCAGTGCTCGCGGATGTTCGCCATGTCGCACAGGTAGGGATTGAGGCCGGAGGCGGCTGCCGCCTTCCGGAAGGTCTTCTCGTGCATGCGCGGGCTGCAGGCGGCGACCACGACGCCGTCGAGTTTCTGCTCGGCCACCGCTTTCTTCAGCAGGTTCTGGCCGGGATCCGAGCACATGTACTTGTACTCGCAGGAGTAGGCCACCCCCGGGATCTCGCCGGCAACCTTCGCGACCCGCTCCACATCCACCGTGCGGGAGATGTTCTCGCCGCAGTGGCACACAAATACACCGATTCTGGACATACGATTTCCTTAAATTCCAGGAGCTTAATGGCTAATTGAAGGTTCGCCCCTACCTAGTGTTGGATGCCCCGGGTGCAACCCAACCGAACCAATTTTGAACCTGTAGGGGAGAACCTTGTGTTCGCCCGCCTTTTGCATCAAATCAAAGCAACTGCTTCTCTTTCAAAAGCGGTCTCGGGTCGACGATGATGCTTTCCAGACCCAGCTTGTCGGAGGGGACACCCATGGCCAGGCCGGCCAGCTGGGTGACGTAAAAGATCGGGGTTTCCCGGCGCGGCTCCGCATCGGAACCCTTCTGTAGGTCGGAGCCGAAGATGTTCCCCATCAGGGTCCCTTCGGGGGGGCCGTATTTCGCCTTGATCCCTTCCTGCCGGATGTCCAGGTTGCCGTGGCACAGGGGGCAGGCGACCATGATGCAGTCCGCCCCCGCTTCCTGCGCCGACTGCAGGATGGCGTTGGAGAGCTTCAGCACCACGGCGGGGCGCGACAGGGTGAAGTTGGCGCCGCAGCACTCCATCCGGTGGCTCCACTTGACCGGCTCGGCGCCCAGGGCACGCAGGATGTCCTCCATGATGCTCGGGTCCTCGCAGTCGTCCAGGTCGGGGACCTCGGGGGGGCGGGTCAAAAGGCAGCCGTAGTAGCTGGCGACCTTGAGACCGAGCAGCGGCTTCTTGACGCTTTTCTCCAGCTGCGCCAGGCCGAAATCCCTGGCAAGGATCTCCAGGATGTGCTTCACTGGCTTGTCCAGCGCAGCGGGGCCGTCGATCGCGGTCTCCACCTGCTTTCTCGTGGCGTCGTCGGCCCTCAGGTGGTTCTGGGTCGTTTTCAGGCGGGAAAAGCAGGCCGCACAGGCGACCGCGAGGTCACCCTCGACCGCTTCTGCCAGGCAGAGGTTCTTGGCGGCCAGCGAGTGCGAAAGAAGCTGGTCCACGTTGTGCGCCGGCGTGGCGCCGCAGCAAAACCAGTCCGGCACCTCCTGGAGCCCGAGCCTCAGCGCCTTGAACAGCGCCCGGGTGGAGATGTCGTACTCGCGCCCGGAGGCGTGCAGCGAGCAGCCGGGGTAGTAGGAGTAGTGCCTGATATGCTTCTTGGACGGTGTCACAGCGCCTCCCCTTTTCTGCGCATCTCCTCGAGCCGGCTGAAGATCGCTTCGATCTCGGGGAGATTCTTGTTCTTCGAATGGAACAACTTCATTTTGCCGCGCGACAAGAGCTTCGGACCCAGCATGAGGTCCTTCAGGAACTGGCCGCTCTTCATGTTGAAGGCGGCGCCCAGCCTTAGCTCGTACTGCCGGCCGTAGGTCCGGATGTTCTCGATGAAGAGGCGGTTCGCCAGCTGGACGTAGCTCTCCTTGGAGGGGCCGTCCGCGTCCCAGGAGAGCTTCCTCAGGGCGTCCATGATGGAGGCGAGGTTCACCTTGTTCGGGCAGCGCGTCGAGCAGGTCTCGCAGGAGGCGCAGTACCAGATGGAGCGCCCCGCCAGCACCCGCTCCCACTGCCCCAGCTGCAGCAGGCGAACCACCCGGTTCGGCGGGTGCTCCATGAAGGCGGACATGGGGCACCCCGCGGAGCACTTGCCGCACTGGAAGCAGCGGCGCACCGAGGTGCCGGAGAGTGCCTCCACCTTCTTCACGAAGCCGACGTTCATGGTTTCGTTGGAGAGTTGCATCAACTTGTTTTTCACGGCAAACCTCTTCGTCGATCTGAACTATGTGGGGGAGGCGCCGTGCGGCCCGGAAGGCCGGCGGCGGCTCCCCGCCGCCAGCGGGCGCAACGGAAACGGTAAATCATACGCCCATTGAAAACAAAAAAGCAATAGCATCCTTGTCGTGTGGTTTCAATTATCGAGAACGATGTTTTATTTTGCATCCTTCGGGCGACGGGAGGCTGCCTGAAGGCGCCGCCCGTCGATTTTCGGGGAATATACGTTATTTTAAAACAAAAAAGCAAGCAGAACTTTTCATGGGAACTGATTGAAAGTTAAGGGTTTTAATCTGAACCTCCCGGCCGCGACAAAGTTTTTTACCCGGCACTGGGGAGGAACCGGGCTGAAATGACCGTCATTTTAAAACAAATGGGGCTGCGGCGCGCTTCCGGCTGAAACTGACTGAAATAAAAAGGATTGCGGAAAAACAGTGCAACCGCTTCCCGGCAAGGGGCGGCGGGCCGGAATCCGGTACCGGGCGCAGGTTTACGCAATTTTAGAACAGCAACGCCGTCCGTCGCCGCGGGGCAAATCCTTTGACAGCCGTGGTGAAATGGAATAATAGTATCATGGTGTTATGCTGCTCGAGGTGGGTGCTATCGGCGAATTGAACAGACTGTACAGCTACATGCGGACCTGCTGGGGTGCCTACCTCACGGGGTGCCTGCTGCTTATCGGCACCAACGGATGCGGGCTGGCCATCCCCTGGCTGATGAAGCTCGCCATCGAGGGGTTGCAGCACCCCTCCGCCGGCAGCCTCACTCCGGGCCGGTACGGCGCGCTGATCGCCGCCGCCGCCGTGGCACAGGGGGTGGTCCGGGTCTATTCCCGCACCACGCTTCTGAACGCGGGACGCCGCATCGAGTTCCTGATACGCGAGGACCTTTACGGCAAGCTTTTGACCCTGGACCGGGTCTACTATTCCAACTGGAGGACCGGGGACATACTTTCCCGGCTGGCCAACGATCTCACCAACGTCCGGATGCTGCTCGGCTTCGGCGTCTTGAGCCTCGTCAACACCGTGGTGGTCTACATCGCCGCCGTCTTCCTGATGACCCGCATCTCTCCGCTGCTCACCCTCTGCGCCATCGCCCCCTTCCCGGTGATGGTCTTCATCGTGAAAAGAATCAGCGCCTCCATGTTCCGGCGCTCCAAGAGGATGCAGGAGGCGCTTTCCCGGCTCACCAGCTCGGTGGAGGAGAACGTCTCGGCCGCGGCGGTCGTCAAGGCGTACTGCCGCGAGGAGGGGGAGATCGAGAGTTTCCGCCAGGTCTGCGCCACCTACCTCGACGCCAGCATGGGGGTGGCGCGCCTGCGGGGGGGAATGCTCCCGGTGATGGCCGCGACCGGCGCCCTCGGGACCCTGGTGGTGCTTTTCCTGGGGGGGAACCTGGTGATTTCCGGCGGGCTCACGCTGGGCGGCTTCGTCGCCTTCAACGGCTACCTCGCCATGCTGGTCTGGCCCACCATCATGTTCGGCTGGATCCTGAACATGCTGCAGCGCGGTGCCGCCTCTATGTCGCGCCTCGGGGAGATCCTGAACGCGCGCTCCGAGGTGACCGAGCCGGTCTCGCCGGTCGACCCGGGGGAGCTATCCGGGGAGATCGAGTTTCGCGGCCTCGACTTTTCCTACCGGGATGCCGCCATGCTGCGCGGGATAAACCTGAAGATTCCACGGGGTGCACGCATCGGGATCGTAGGTGTGGTCGGCAGCGGCAAATCCACCCTGGTACGCCTGATTCCGCGGCTCTTTCCGGTTGCCGACGGCAGGCTCTTCATCGACGGGATCGATCTAAACCGGATCCCGCTGGCGACCCTGCGCGCCGCGGTCGGCTTCGTGCCGCAGGAGAGCTTCCTCTTCTCCCGCTCCATCGGGGCGAACATCGCCTATGGCAAGCCTGGGGCGACGCAGGAGGAGGTGGAGCGGGCGGCGCGCATCGCCGGTCTTGCCGGCGACATAGCGCGCTTTCCCGACGGCTTTGACACCCTGGTCGGGGAGCGCGGGGTGACCCTGTCGGGCGGGCAGAAGCAGCGGGTGGCCATCGCGCGCGCGCTCGTCAAGGAGCCCCGGATCCTGATCCTGGACGATCCGCTCTCCGCAGTCGACGCGGACACCGAGGAGGAGATCCTCACGGCGCTGTCCTCCTATTACGGGGAGCGGACCGTGCTGATCGTTTCGCACCGGCTTTCGCCACTTAGGGGGTGCGACCAGATCCTGGTGATGGAGGAGGGGAGCATAGCAGAAAAGGGGAGCCACCAGGAACTCCTGGCCCTGGGTGGCCGGTACGCGGCGATCTACCGCGAGGAGCAGCTGAAGGCGGAGTTCGAGAGGCTGTAGGGAGGATGTCGTCGTCGATGGTGACATCGCACAGTTAGCGGTTCCCTCACCCCGGCCCCTTCCCGGAGGGCAGGGGGATATCGACAGGTAATTCCCTGAGTTTGCGGCAACGCTAAGTAATAATTTGCCTTTATGCAACTGGACAAGGACCCTTATGCACTTCGGCGGCATTTACGAGGATGAGATAGTCGGCAAGATGTACGACCGCAGGCTGATGCGGCGCTTCATCCGCTACGTCCTACCGTACCGGCGCCTGATCGCGGTGGCGCTCCTCATGCTGCCGCTGGTCGCCGCGGCCAAGCTGGTCCAGCCCTGGATCCTCAAGGTCGCCATCGACAACCATATCATGAAGGGGGAGATGGCCGGGCTGCCGCTGCTTGCCGCGGGGTTCCTCGGGGTCATCTTCGCCGAGTCGCTTTTGACCTTCGCCGAGGTCTACCTGCTGCAGTACGTGGGGCAGAAGGTGATGTACGACCTGCGGGTCGAGCTCTTTTCCCATATCCAGCGGCTCTCCGCGCGCTTCTTCGACCAGACCCCGGTGGGAAGCCTGGTGTCGCGGCTCACCAGCGACGTCGAGGTGCTCGGCGAGATGTTCGCCGCGGGGATCGTCACCATCATCGGCGACATCCTGGTCCTGGCGGGCATCGTCGGAATCATGCTCTGGATGAACGTCCGGCTCTCGCTGGTCACCTTCTCCGTCCTGCCTCTATTGATCTGGGTCGCCTTCGCCTTCAGAAACTGGATGCGGGTAGCCTTCCGCCAGGTGCGGGCGCGGCTGGGCAACCTGAGCTCGTTCCTCGCCGAGAGCCTGGGCGGCATGGCGGTGGTGCAGCTCTTCAACCGGGAAAAGGAGGAGGCGGAGGAGTTCAGGAGGCTGAACGCGTCCTATATGGAGGCGAACCTGCCGGTCATCACCTGGGACGCCGCGCTCTACGCCGTCGTGGAGACCATCTCCTCGGTGGCGGTCGCGCTCATCATCTGGTACGGAGGCGGGGAGATCGTGAGTGGCACCCTCTCCTTCGGGGCGCTGGTTGCCTTCATCCAGTACATCGACCGGTTTTTCTCGCCGATCCGCGACCTCTCGGCGAAGTATTCGGTCATGCAGGGGGCCATGGCCTCGCTGGAGCGCATCTTCGGCCTTTTGGACAAAAAGGAGGAGGAAGAGCCCGCCCTGCCGGTTGACTCCCAGCCTCCCCCCGCCGCCCAGGCCGAGCCGGCGGCCGCGAGGTCCCGCGGGCTCAACTCGATATCCTTCAAGGGCATCTGGTTTGCCTACTCCGGGGAGGATTACGTCCTGAAGGGATTTTCCCTGGAGATGAGGCGCGGCGAAAAGGTGGCGCTGGTCGGGGAGACCGGAGGGGGCAAGACCACCGTGACCCGGCTCTTGTCCAGGCTCTACGAGGTGAGCCGGGGTTCCATCGCCATCGACGGGACCGACATCGGCGAGATGGCATTGCAGTCGCTGCGCTCCCGCATCGGGGTGGTGCTGCAGGACCCCTATCTCTTCACCGGCTCCATCGCCTACAACATCTCCCTGGGGAACCCGCAGGCGCTCAAGAGGGTGGAGCAGGCGGCAGCGGTGGTCGGCGCGGACCGTTTCATCAGGCAGCTGCCGCACGGTTTCGATGAGGAGGTGCGCGAGCGCGGTGTCAACTTCTCGGCCGGGGAGCGGCAGCTGATCTCCTTCGCCCGGGCGGTCGCCTTCGACCCGGAAATCCTCGTTTTGGACGAGGCGACGGCCAGCGTAGACTCGGCGAGCGAGCGCCTGATCCAGCAGGGGCTGGAGGGGCTCATGGAGGGGCGCACCACCCTGGTGGTGGCGCACCGGCTCTCCACCATACGTGACGCGGACCGCATCGTGGTGATCCATCGGGGCGAGAAGGCGGAGGAGGGGAGCCACAACGAGCTCATGGCCCTCAAGGGGCTCTACTACCGGCTCTATCAGCTGCAGTTCAAGGAATAGCATGAAGCATCTGATCCTCGGCACGGCCGGGCACATCGATCATGGCAAGACCTCCCTGGTGAAGGCGCTGACCGGCATCGACACGGACAGGCTGAAGGAGGAGAAGGCGCGCGGCATCACCATCGAGCTCGGCTTCGCCCACCTGGAGCTGCCGGGGGGGGTGCACTTCGGGATCGTCGACGTCCCGGGACACGAGCGCTTCGTGAGGACGATGGTCGCAGGTGTCGGTGGCATGGACCTGGTGCTCCTGGTGATAGCCTGCGACGAGGGGATCATGCCGCAGACCCGTGAGCACCTGGAGATCTGCGGGCTGCTCGGGGTCAAGCGGGGGATCGTGGTCCTCACCAAGAAAGACCTGGTGGACCTGGACTGGCTCGACCTGGTGACCGAGGAGGTGCGGGATTACCTGGCGGGAAGCTTCCTGGCGGGGGCGCCGCTCGTGGCGCTCTCCGCGCGGAGCGGCGAGGGGAGCGCCGAGCTGAAGGCGGAGCTGGCGCGGCTTTCCGACGGGATCGAGCAGAAGAGGACCGACGCGCCGTTCAGGCTCCCCGTGGACCGGGTCTTTACCGTGACCGGGTTCGGCACCGTGGTGACCGGGACGCTTTTGTCCGGCGGCATCTCGGTCGGAGACGAGGTGGAGGTGCTTCCCGGCGGGAAGGGGGGCCGGGTGCGCGGTGTGCAGTCCTTCGGCGCTAAGGTGGAGCGGGGCGGCGCCGGCGAGCGGCTGGCGGTGAACCTGCAGGGGATAGAGCACGCCGAGCTTAAGCGCGGGGACGTGGTGGTGCCCCGGGGGCTGTACCGGCCGGCCAGTGCGGTCGACGTCCGGCTCGACTACCTCGCCTCGGCACCCAGGGATCTCAGGCACCGCGCCACGCTGAGACTCCACTCCGCCACCTACGAGGTCCCGGCCAAGGTGATACTGCTCGATCGCGACCTCCTGAAGCCTGGGGAGAGCTGCTTTGCCCAGTTGCGCCTGGCCCGCCCGGTGCTGCTTTTGCCGGGCGACCCTTTCGTGGTAAGGACCTATTCGCCCCAGGCGACCCTGGGAGGGGGGACGGTGCTCGACCCGGACCCGCCGCGCCGGCGCCGGCGCTCGGCCGAGGCGCTGGAACTGCTGCAGGCGGCCGAGTCCGGCTCCGACCAGGAAAGGATCCGGCTCCTGGTGGAGTCCGCGCTTTACTCCGGCCTGGCGCTGGAAGATATGGCGAACCGCAGCGGCATGTCGGGGAAGAGAATCGAGGCGGCACTTAGTCCCCTGCTCTCGGCCGGAGCCGTGCTCCAGGTGGTGAAGGAGCCGCGCATCTTCCTCGGGCGGGACGCCTTCGCGGCACTCAAAGAGCGGCTGGCCGGGGAACTCAACAGCTACCTCGCCGAGAACCCGATGCAGGAGGGAATTGGCAGGGAGGAGCTCAAATCCCGGATTCCCAAGCGCAGCGACCCCCGCTTCTTCGGCCCCCTGCTGGCAAGCCTCGAGAAGGAAGGTAGAGCGCTTTCGGACCGGGATATCGTCCGGCTCCCGGGGCGCAAGGCGGGTGTTTCCCTGGACCAGGCGGGGCTGCAGGGGATGCTGGAGGAGGCGCTTCGCAAGGGGTGGGGAGAGCCGCCGACGCTCAAGGAGCTCGGCTGCGCCCTCAACTGCACCGAAAAAAAGCTTTTGGACCATCTGAACCTGCTTAGTCGGGAGGGGAGGGCGGCCAAGGTGAAGGGGGACGTTTTCTATGCGCCGGGGGCGCTGGCCGAGATCAGGGAGAAGCTGGTGGCGTATCTGAGGGAGAAGGGGGCGATCGCGCCCCTGGAGTTTCGGGAGCTGACCGGATTGTCGCGCAAGTTCATGATCCCGCTGTTGGAATTCTTCGACCAGGAAAAGCTCACCATCCGGCTCGGCGATAAAAGGGTGCTCCGCAAGGGGTAATCACCAGACATAATCCTTGGCAATCTCCCGCTTGTCCCGGCCGTACAGTATATGGAACACCCGCAGCTTCTTGAGCGTCACCGGCGAGAGGCTCCCCAGCGGCAGATAGATGATCCGCTTGCCAAGCCGCGCCGCCCGCTGCTTCAGAAAACTGCGCGGAGGATGCGCGCTGGCATAGATCACATCCCTCTCCTGGGAATAGTCGAGCGCCGCCATCAGCAGCACTTCCCCCTTCCCGAGCGCCGCCCGATAATCCCGGTCGCTCCAGACGTCGTACATCCGGCGCGGCGGGTAGGAAAGCAGAAACCCGCCGTACTCGCAGCGGGAGATCCCGGGACCCACGATGTGGTCCGAAGGGGGGGTGGCGTAGAAGGCCATGTCGGACTCCTGGTCGTGCTCGCCGAGCCAGGTCATGCAGTAGGGAAACCCGGCCCCCTCCCCATCCTCGTCGAAAATCACCACCACGCAGCCGACCCCGCCCGGCACCCGCCGGTGCTCCCTGACGTAGATCTTCCCCTCGTGCAGGTTGCGGATGGTTTCGCGCATGTCGATCCCGTCCAGAAGCGAGGCGGAGAACGGCTCGCAGCGCCCCTGGTCCTCGCTCAACAGACGGGCGCCGATCTTCTTCAGGTTACGGCCGTACTGCTCGATAGTGAGATCCTCCGGGGGATAGGAGCAGATGGAGGGGTCGTCGAACCCCTTCAGCCAGTCTCCCGGGGTTCTCTCCTTCTTACGGTTCATCATCTTGACAAGCGAGCGCCCCTTGACCCGGTGCTGCTGCTTCGGCCTGAAGCGGATCCTGCGGGTGGCCGACCAGAGGTCCGCCGCGGCGAGCCGCAGGGTCGGCAGGTCGCTTACCTCCCGCTGCCAGGGGTAATAGGAGGCGAGCCGGAAAAAGGCGTAGGCGAAGTTGTCGTCCAGGCAGCCCCGTGCCGCGGCGAGCATCTGGAACAGGTCGGGAAGAAGCGCCCGGGAGAGGAGCGCGTAGTTGCGGGAAAACCGGAAGAAGGCGCGCTTCTGCCAGAACTGTACCTTCTCTCCGGTCTCCTGGCTGTAATGGCGCGCCGCCTCCAGGAAGAGCCTCAGCATCACCTTCTGGCGGTCCGGCATCTCGCCCTCGGCGCCCAGGCGACGCGCGCTGCGCTGGATCGAATCGGCGAGCGCCTGCTCCTCGGGGATCTCCTTTTTCCCGCCGGCGATCAGCTCGAAGACGTGGAAGCTCTTTCTAAGCGTGGGGCCTCCGGGGTCGGGCTCGGGAGGCAGCGGGGAGCGCCTGGTCTCGTAGAGCGCGCTCAGAAAGGGGTATTCGGCGAGAATTTCCTGGCAGCAGTCCGGGTGCAGGTTGGAAAGGGTGACCCCCGCGCGCCTGGTGCGGCTGAGCGGCTGGGCGAGCGGGTGCGGGAAGAGGTCGCGGATCCGCTCCAGGTGCGACATGCCGCAGATGAAGAGAACCCTCTGGTGCTCCCGGGCGAGCTCCTGCAGCCTGAAGGCCATGGTGCGCTCCCGGTGCAGGTCCTGCTGCGCCGGGAGGGTGGCGCGGTACAGAAGGGCGATCTCGCGGTAAAAGGGTTCCAGGCCGATGCGCTGCACGGCGTAGGAATCGGGGAGCGGCTCGTCGTGGGCCGGGTAGCCGTCCAGGTCGGCGTCGATCAGTTGCAGCGGGATGTCCCGTTCCAGGGCGAGGCGCGCCCCCTCGACCAGCGGGTCGGCAGGCTCGATGATCAGGTAGACGGTCTGGCCCCCAGCCTGGTAGGAGAGCACCGACAACTCCGGCAGCCGCCTGACACCGCGCAAAAACTGCGCCTCCATGGTGACCGGGAGCTCGAGCGCGATGCAGTCCGGCTTCAGGGCTGTGACCGCCTCGCGCACCAGGTGGGCGAACTCCATGCGGTAATGGAGAATCGGGAGGGCGTGGATCGGACCGAAGCTTTCCAGGTGGAGTCTGTCGGGCATTACTTCAGGTACCTGAGCGCCTCTTCCCCGAGAATCCTCTCGACCGCCAGAGGGAGCAGTTCCCGGGCGTCCTTTTGGGAGGCGGCCATCATCTTCAGCGCGTAGCGCGCGATGTTGATCCCGTCGCGTACCGAGTACGGCTCGTCCGCCGCGTGCCCCCTCTGCAGGAAATCGACGACGTAGCCGAGGATGGCGGGGCCGGCGAACGGGAGGTTCTCCTTCAGGATGGCCAACTCCTCGCCTGCCTGCGGGAAGTCGATGTAGATCTGGGGCTGGAGCCGGGAGTGGATGTACTCCGGCACCTCGAAGGTGGAGGAGTCCTCGTTCATGGTGACCACGATGCGGAACTCCGGGTGCGCCGCGATCCTCAACCCCGTGATGATGGACTCCACGTACCTGCGGTCGTCCAAAAGCGGCGCGAGCGAGGCCCACGCCTTCTCGCTCATCCGGTTCCCCTCGTCCAGGATCAGCACCCCCCCCTGCAGCATGGCCGAGACCAGCGAGGAGGCGGCGTACTGGATGGTCCCTGCCGGCCCGATGACCGGGGTGACGATCAGGTCCTCGGGGCGCGTGTCCATGGTCGCTTGGAACAGGTAGACCGGCCTATTGAGCCTTTTCGCCGCGGCGTAGCCGAGGGTGGTCTTGCCGACCCCGGGCTTTCCGATCAGGCGCGGGTTGAAGGGGATGTCGCGCTCGTCGATCACCATCCAAGCCGCCAAGAGCTGTCTGAGCAGCTCCTCGTCCCCCACCCAGCGCAGCGGCAGTTCGATGGGGCTTGCCAGTGTCAGGATTATGCCGTCTAAGGTGACTCTTTCCATAGCTACTCCGTAAGCAGGTGCCTGCGTTAGCTCTTGCTTTTATCTCCCCCACCCCGCCAGGGGGGAGGGAGGTTTCAGGTCAGGTGTTCATCTCATGGCAATACATCATGGAGAGCCGGGCCCGGTTCTCCAGGCAGCTTAGGCAGAGCTCCCCGGCGTCCTTCCAGTGCTCCGCGGCGAGCCATTCCCCCGCCTCGCCGTAGAGGGAGCCGGGCGCGTTCTCGTCGAATTCGACGTGGCAGATGCTGCAGCTCTTCATACCGTGGCCTTGCGCACCAGGTCGGCCAGGCACTCCAGGAAGAGCGGGGAGGAGTTGAGCGAGGGGGAGCGCACGAAGCGCTCGATGCCGAGCGCCTTGGCCTCCTCGGCATACTGGATGTCGATCTCGTGGAGGGTCTCGATGTGGTCCGAGACGAAGGAGAGCGGCACCATCAGAAGGTTCTTGCGGCCCTCCGCGGCCAGGCGCTTCAGGGTCGCCTCGGTCGAGGGCTCCAGCCACTTTACGGGACTCGCTTTGGACTGGAAGCAGAGCTGGTGGTGGCTGGCCGACCCGACCCGCTCCATGACCAGGCGCACCGTTTCCGTTATGTGGGCGAGGTAGGGGTCCCCCTCGTCGATGAAGGACTGGGGCAGGGAGTGGGCGGAGAAGACGATCTCCACCTCCTTGGAATCGGGGAAGGCCGTGAGCCCCTCCTCCACCTTCTCGGCGAGCGCCCTGATGTAGAGCGGGTGATCGTAGAAGCGGTCGATGCAGGTGAGCTGGAACTTGTGCCCGGCCTGCTTCAGCACGCGCTGCAGCTCGTTCAGGCTGGAGCCGGTGGTCGCCCTGGAGTAGTGCGGGTAGAGCGATAGCGCCAGGATGCGGCTGATCCCGGCGCGCTTGATGGCGGCCAGCGCCTCCAGCGTGGAGGGACGCGAATAGCGCATGGCGACGAAGTAGCTGAAGTCGTCGCCCAAAAGCTGCTGCAGCCCCTTCCCCTGCGCGTCGGTTAGCTCCCGGATGGGGGATTTGCCGCCGATCTCCTGGTAGTAGGCCGCCACCTTCGGGGCGCGCTTCTTGACGATGCGCCGCGCGATGAACGGCTGCAGGAAGGAGGGCCCGATCTTTATGATGTCCCGGTCGGTGAAAAGGTTCATAAGGAACGGTTCCACGGCGGCGATGGAGTCCGGTCCCCCCATCTGGAGCAAGAGGACTGCAGTCTTTTCGGGCATGACGACCTCGCTGGCATTAGTAGTAAGCCAAAATGTAACAGAAAAAGCGTGTGAGGAGAACAGGTTATTCTCCGGGGGCGGAAATGGGAGCGGTGGAGGGGGCGTCTTTCCGGCAGCGTTCCCTCTGCACTGGCCGGTAAAAAGGCGGCAGCTCCCTCACTCCGGCCCTCTCCCAAGGGGCGAGGGGGAGTTGGTTCAAAGGCTCTGGAAGGTTGCTAGTTCTGAACAGATGTTCAAGGATACCCCCAGTTACAGCGATGCAAGGTGACTTACGTGGACTTTCTCTTCTATCTCGGGCTGGCGGTTTTCATCCTGTATTTCCTGTTCGGTCTCGACCTCATGCATGGCAACCGTACCATCCGATCGCTGGCGCAGATGCGGACAGCACTTCCGCCCAGGCCCCCCAAGGTGACCCTGGTGGTGGCGGCGCGCAACGAGGAGCGCAACATCGCCCAGGCCGTCGACTCGCTGCTGCGCCTGGACTATCCGGATTACGAACTGCTGGTGGTGAACGACCGCTCCGAGGACGCGACCGGCGCGATACTGGCCCGGGCCAGCGCACGTGAGCCGCGCCTTAGGGTGATCCAGGTGGACCAGCTCCCCTCCGGCGGGCTCGGCAAGAACCACGCCCTCTGGGTCGGCGCCCGGGCCGCGGCGGGGGAGCTTTTGCTCTTTAACGACGCCGACATCGTCATGGAGCCGCCGGTCTTGAGCCGTGCGGTGACCTACCTGCTGCAAGAGGGAGTGGATCACTTAGCCGTGACCCCGGTGCTCGATATGCCCGGCCTCTTCCTCGACATGTTCGGCGCCTCCTTCATCCTCTTCTTTTGCATGTTCGCCCGTCCCTGGAAGGCGCGCGACCCGAAGAGCCGCTGCCACATCGGGATCGGCGCCTTCAACCTGGTGCGCGCCAGCGCCTACTGGGAGGCCGGGGGGCACCGGCGCATAGCACTTCGCCCGGACGACGACATGAAGCTCGGCAAGATCCTGAAGCTGGCCGGGTTTCGCGCTGAGTGCGCCTACGGCGGCGGGCTGCTCAGGGTGGAATGGTATGCCACGCTAGGGGAGCTGATCCGCGGCCTGGAGAAGAACGCCTTTGCCGGTATCGATTACCGCCTGTCGGTGCTCCTTCCGGGCGCGTTTTGCCAGCTGACGGCGAGCGTCTGGCCCTACCTCGCCGTGTTTTTGACCAGCGGAGCGACCAGGGGCGTTTACCGAGAGTTGCCGTAAAGCCCCTGCCTTTAGGCATGGGGATATAAGGCTACGGTTTTGACTTTGACTTGTATTATATGGTGATGTACTGTATAATGATAATATGAAATACAAAAGTAACAATAATGTCGTTTATTCATGCAAATACCACGTAATTTGGTGCCCAAAGTATCGCCGGAAGGTGCTCGTCGGTGATGTCGCGGAGCGCCTGGAAACACTGGTCCGTGAGGCTGCTGCGGAGCAGCAATCTGATATCA
>Ga0316217_10000317_pt1 | contig 70484 bp, 52 predicted proteins | sample 1anoAmetaG_FD_203633 | JGI IMG/M metagenome (GOLD analysis project Ga0316217, IMG submission 203633) | Freshwater microbial communities from Trout Bog Lake, Wisconsin, USA - 1anoA | ecosystem: Environmental > Aquatic > Freshwater > Lake > Hypolimnion/Profundal zone | place: USA: Wisconsin... | reverse complement strand
CTGATATAAAAAATGACCGCATCTAGGATCGCTCCATGATGCGGTCAAACTTTTCTTGGTATCGTCAAGAACATTTGCGCGGTTGTTTATCGTGCTTTTGTGCTAATGTTTATCGCGCCGCGCTTGTGAGCTGCCTCAAAGCGAGCCGGGGAAGGGGAACCTGGATGGATGACAAGATGCCTCTGAAGGTGCTCTATGTTGAGGACGAGCCCGATCTGCGCGAGCGTATCCGGATCGTTTTGGAGATGTATTACCAGACGGTGCTGAGCTGCTCCAACGGCAGTGAGGCGCTGCAGCTCTTCGAGCGCGAGCACCCCGACGTCGTGGTGAGCGACATCATGATGCCGGTCCTGGACGGCCTGGAATTGACCCGGCAGGTCCGGGAGATCTCCCCCGAAACCCCGGTGCTCCTCTCGACCGCTTTCACCGAAACCTCCTACCTCTTGAAGGCGATCGAACTCGGGGTCTCGGCGTATGTGCGCAAGCCGCTCGACTGCAGGGAGTTGCTGGCTGCCATCAACCGGGCAGCGACCCCCATCCTGCAGCGACGCGACCTGGAGGCCGCCCTGGGCCGCGAGCAGGCATCCCTCCAGGTGATGCTCGGGGAGAGCCCCGCCATGCGCCAGACGGTGCAGCAGGCCCAGCGCATCGCGGGGACCGGCTTCTCGCTCCTGATCCAGGGGGAGACCGGTTCCGGCAAGTCCAACCTGGCCTTTTTGATCCACAATCTGAGCCCGCGCAGGGAGCGCCCGTTCGTCACGGTCACGCTCGGCTCCCTGGCCGAAACCCTGGTGGAAAGTCAGCTCTTCGGGCACGTGAAGGGCGCCTTCACCGGCGCCCTGGCCACCAGGCGGGGACTCTTCGAGGAGGCGGAGGGGGGCACCCTCTTTCTCGACGACGTCGACTGTGCATCCCCCGCGATCCAGGCCAAGATCCTCCACGCGGTGGAGCAGAAATGGTTCTTCCCGGTGGGGGGGACGCAGCAGGTGCAGGTGGACACCCGGATCATCGCGGCGAGCAACCGCGACCTGCTCGCCGAGGCGAAAAAGGGAGCCTTCCGGGAGGACCTCTACTACCGGCTGAGCGACCTGGTAATTACGCTGCCCCCGCTGAGGGAACGGGGTGAAGACATAGCGCTCCTGGCGCGCTCCTTCCTGAACGAGATCTCGCTGGAGCTCGAGCGGGTGCCGCCGCGGCTCACCAGCGATGCCATCCTGCTCTTGAGCCGCCAGCCCTGGCCCGGCAACGTGCGCGAGCTGAAGAGCGCCATGAAGCGTGCGGCGCTCTTCGCCGGCGCGACGCTCGGCGCCGTGGAGCTCTCCGGGATCCTCGGCTCCCTGAACCAGGGCGCCCCGCAGCGGGAGTCGGCGACGCCCCTCACCCTGGACCAGCTGGAACGTCTGGCGGTGCAGCAGGCCCTCGCCGCCACGGGAGGTAAAAAAATGGAGGCGGCCCGCCTGCTCGATGTCGAATATGGCCGTTTCAAGCGCCTCCTGGAGCGCCACGGGCTGTGAGGCTCGGCATTTTGTCCACCCCTGCCCCGGTGCAACTAAGCATTTCACCCACCCCTTCCGACCCTTCCCGGCACAAAACTCAATGATTATGGCGTGCGGCACCATTGGCACCACTGTTGCTAACTGAATTGGAGATAACGGCGCGGCTGCAGCCCGCCCCATTCCCAATGTGCCCGTCAGGAGGTTGGCTGTGCCTATTTCTTCGGACAAGGTGCCGCGCCCTTTTCCTGCGGGAACGGCGTTGCCTAAGGTCTGCCCGTTCCTGCGCCACCCTTTCCCCGACTGTTACTGCCTGAACATCTCAGGCGCCAAGATTCCCAGGATCATCGAGTACTGTAATGGCAGCTTCACCTCCTGCCAGGTCTTTTGCCGAGCGGCCCCGCAATACGAGCCTGCGCAGGAGCAGGAGCAGCAGCAGGAGCAAAGGACTCTCAAGTAAGGGGTGGCTCCCCCGCCCGGACAGGAGGCGCCCGGCAAACGCCCAAGGTGAAAGGCAATCCCGAATTAAACTGCCAATCGGAGGATCTCATATGAAACGACTGTTGCCCATTCTGTATCTCGCTCTTTTCTTCCCCAGTAACGCCCACGCCTATTCCGATCCCGGGTCCGGCTTAATGCTCTGGCAACTGGCGGTCTCCTTTGTGGTGGGGCTTTTGTTCTACTGCAAAAGGTTCCTGGGGTTGCTCTCCGGCTACTTCAAAAGGGGTGACTAGCAGGATGCGTTCCTTCCGTGACCCTGCCGGTCGGCTGCATTGGATAGGACCCCAGTTGATCCGCCAGGTCCGCGCCGAGTTCGCCCCGACCTATCGAGCCCTGGTGGCGGGAGACTTTTTCGCGAGCCACATGGACTCGGGCGAACTGGTGCGCACCTCGACCCTGGAGGGGCCGGGGATCTCCCTGGCTCAGCTCGCCAAGGCTCAGGGATGCCAGGCGCCCGAGGCCCCGGAGGACGATCTTCTGCTGTTGCACGAGGTGGTCCCGTTCGTCTCCTTTCCCGCCGAGTGGCCGGCCGAAATGCTCCAAGCCGCGGGCGCCCTCACCCTGGATCTGGCCGAACGGGGAGTGCAGCACGGCATCGGCCTGAAGGATGCCACTCCCTATAACGTGCTCTTTCGGGGCCCCCGGCCGGTCTTCATCGACGCCCTCTCCTTCGAGGAGCGCGATGCGTGCGATCCCATCTGGCTTGCCCAGGCCCAGTTCATGCGCACCTTTTTGCTGCCGCTTTTGGCCAGCTCCCGCCTCAGGCTCCCCCTCGCCGCGCTCTTTCTCTCCCGGCGCGACGGCATGGAACCGGCGGAGCTCTACCGCATGCTGAGCCCCCGCAGGAGGTTCACCCCTCCTTTTCTTGGCAAAGTATCGCTTCCCGTCTGGCTCTCGGGGAGGGCCGAGGCCAAGGGGGCAGCGATCTACCATCCGCGCAGGATGCCCGCCGACCAAGCGCGTTTCGTGCTCGCAGCGCAGTTCCGGGGACTGCGCCGCGACCTGAATCGGGCGGCAGGCGCAGCCCAGCCGGCGGCTAACAGTTGGAGCGACTATTGCCGCACCTGCAGCTACGACGAGCGCTCCTTCGCAGAGAAAAGCTCTTTCCTGGAACGCTTCCTGGCCGAGGCACGCCCCGGTCGGGTGCTGGATGTCGGGTGCAACACCGGTCATTTTTCTCGGCTTGCCGCGGCGCACGGCTCGCAGGTGGTCGCCATCGACCAGGACGCCGCGGTGGTCGGCGCTCTCTGGCGCACGGCGCGCCGGGATGGGCTCGACATACTCCCGCTGGTGGTTGACTTCGCCCGCCCCACGCCGGCCTTGGGGTGGCGAAACGCGGAGACCCCCTCCTTCCTGGAACGCTGCCGGGGAGCGTTCGATGCGGTCTTCATGCTCGCTCTGGTACACCACCTGGTGGTGACCGACCAGATTCCGCTGGCCGAGGTGCTGGCCCTGGCGGCCCAGGTGACCCGGCGCTATCTGGTCATCGAGTACGTGGCGCCGGATGACCCCCAGTTCAAGCGCCTTTGCCGGGGGCGCGACGCGCTGTATCAGCACCTGAGCACCGACTATTTCGAGTCGGCAGCAGCCGTCTCGTTCCGCATCCTGCAGAAGCTCGAGACCGGGAATCACGGGCGCCGCCTCTACCTGATGGAGAAGAAGCACAATGTATGACAGAAAGACACTGCGGGACTTGGCGGCATCCCTCTCCCTGGCAAACCTCATGTTCCTCAGACTCTGGATGAAGCTGCTGCCGTACCAAAGTGGCAGCGGCTACACGCTGGCCTATTCCCCTTTCAACAGCTATCTCGCCGTCATGCTGAACGTCGTGCTCTGGGGTGGCGCCTTCTTTTTACTGCTGCGCCTGGCGGGAAGGTACCGGAAGGTTTACACCTGGCTTGTCCTCGCGATCCTTTTGTTGGTGAGCGTCGCTGGCTGTTACGGCCTCGGACTCTCGTTATTCTCGCTGTCAAGGCTCGTCTTTCTGTACGGAAGCAAAAAGGTCCTTTGCCTTGAATTCGCCGGCGGTCTTGCCGCTGCCGCGGGAATCCTCCTGGCAGCCAGATACCCCGAGCGGCTGGCGCGGCTGGGCCTAACGCTCGCTCTCTTTCTCGCCCCCTTTCTGTTGCTGACCTTCGGCCAGGCTGCCGCTGCGCTGCTCAGGATGGAGCCGGCAGCCTTGTTCCATCCGCATCGGGTGGACCCGACCGGCGCACTCCGTAACCCGCTCGGGGTGAGCGTGGTCTGGATGATATTCGACGAGACTGATTACCGCATCTGTTTTGGGAAACGCCCCGCCGGTCTCGCGCTCCCCGCCTTTGACAGGCTCAGGGCGAATGCGCTCTGGTCGACCCGTGCCTACTCCCCGAGCGACGCGACACAGGTCTCCCTGCCGGCCCTCTTGACGGGCATTCCGCTCCGGACCACGAATCCGGCCGGAGCCAGGCGGCTCGACCTGGTACCGGTCCATGGGCCGGCCCGCCTCGACTTCGCCACCCAGGAGACCATCTTCGACCGGGTCAAGAGTCGACAAGGGAGCACCGCCCTCTTTGGCTGGTACCACCCGTACAGCCGTGTCATGCACGGCATCGACCTGTGCCGCGACTACCCGTGGTACAACTTCTTCACCTCGGACAACCTTCTCAAGGTGCTTCTTTTCCAGTGGGTCGAGGTGCTGGACTTCCGCTTCAACCCCTACAAGAACTCCGTGCAAGGGGACAACCATATAAAAATAGCGCAGAGCATGCAATCCGACGTACTTGCGGCCGTCAGGAACCAAGATCCGAGTTTCATGTTTTTGCACTATCCTGTGCCGCACCTACCCAACATCTACGACCGGAACAGCGGAGGCTTCGGCACCAACAGGAACATCCGTGAAGGGTATCTGGACAACATGGCGCTGGCCGACCGTTATCTGGGGGAATTGCGTGCGGAGATGGAACGGAAAGGAACTTGGGACGGCGCGCTGATCGTCATCTCGTCCGACCACCACTGGCGCACCAACACCTACGATGGCCAGACCGACTTCGAGCACGTCCCGTTCCTGGTGAAACTCCCCAAGCAGCGTGAAGGGATCACCTACGACGGGCGGTTCAACACCGTGCTGACCCAGGATTTAATCCTGGCGGTACTGGACGGTAAGGTGAAATCTCCGAAGGATGCATCGCTTTGGCTGGACCGGGCCACCCAAAAGGCGCCCAACGGCAAGGTCATCTTTTCCATCAACCAACCGGATACCGACTGAAAAGGAGACGCAACGGTAGCAGGTGAAAGGCAACCCATGGCCCCCGCCATGGCCGCTTCCTTTGAAAGCACAATCCAAGTACATCTGGAGGAGCCCTAAAAAGGCTGTATATGAGTATAACCATACTGATCGTCGAAGATGACATGATGATTGCATCCCTTCTAAAAGACCATCTCGCACAATCGGGGGTTGCCAGCATTTGGTTGGGTGATGGAACCCAGGTGGTCCCGTTGATTCGGCAGCAAATGCCTGATCTGATCATGCTTGATCTGATGCTGCCTGGACGCAACGGAGTCGAAATTTGCCAGGAGATCCGCACCTTTTCAGAGGTGCCGATCATCATGATCTCGGGAAGTACCGGAGAGGATGACCGCCTGCTCGGTCTTGAAGTCGGTGCGGATGACTACATCTGTAAACCCTTCAGCCTGCAGGAGGTGCTGGCACGGGTGAAGATGGTGCTGCGACGGGTGTCCCCCCGCCAGGATCCCGCAACCTTTCGGATCGACTTTGAAGAGGGGGGCCGTATCAGGGTGCAGGATAAGTACCTGGACCTGACCGTCGTCGAATACCGGCTTTTGCGGTTGCTTTCGCATAACCCGGGGCGCATCTATTCCCGCCAGGAGCTCATGCTCCATATCTACCCAAGCCAGCGCATCGTGTGCGATAGGACCATCGACTGCCACATAAAGAAGCTCCGTAAAAAGATACTCCAGGCTTCCCCAGCCGAACTGATCCATTCCCTTTACGGCATCGGTTACAAGTACGAGGCGCCAACCTGACAGGCGTCGCAGAGGCAGCATGCAGCGAGGAGTGGCGACTCCCCTATAGGCTCAGGGTGCGGTCGGGAATATCACACCAGCGGCGGAAGAGGAAACGCCTCCCTAAGGGGCTGTTCTGATTAGCAAAAAAGCCCGTCGTGAACCTGGAGGCCACGCGAGGGCCATGCAGCAAAAAGGGGTAGCTGAAATTGCTACCCTCCGGAGCGCCACAGACGGCAGAAGACCATCTCCTAAATAGCTGTAGTAATAAAGGAAACAACCGAAAGAATAAACAGAGGCCACGCGCAACAAAAAAAAGGGTTAGCCGATAACGGCTAACCCTTTGATTTTTATGGTGCCCAGAGACGGAATCGAACCGCCGACACGAGGATTTTCAATCCTCTGCTCTACCGACTGAGCTATCTGGGCAAGGAACCCACTTTATACTTCGAATGATTCTTCCTGTCAACCCTTTTCTGCCTCTCGATGCTTCTTCGTCAGATAATAATATTTCAGAAGCTTCCCTCACCCTGTCCCTCTCCCAGAGCGAGGGGACTTAGTTGTAACCTGTCCCGGCTAAAGGTGGGTACGTTGGAAGTTCTGTATGAAGTCACACTTCAAAAGGACCAGCGGCAAGGTTCGTTTAGGCGCGCGAGATGAAACGGCCGTCACGGGTGTCGACCTTGATCTTCTCGCCTGCCTCCAGGTAGGGAGGGACCTGCAGCTTGAAACCGGTCTCCAACACCGCTTCTTTGGTCTGCGCGGTCGCGGTTGCGTTTTTCATGGCGGGCGCGGTCTCGGTGACGTTCAGCTCGACGGTCATCGGGAGATCGACGTTCACCATGCGCTCCTGGAAGATGCCCAGCTGCACTTCGGTGCCGTCCAGCAGGAAGGGCTGGATGGAGCCGAACGCGTCTTCTTCCATCTCGAACTGCTCGTAGGTCTCCAGGTCCATGAAGATGCCGCGGCCGCCATCGGCATAAAGGAACTGCCCCTTGTGGCGCTCGAAGTCCGCCTCGTCCACCTTGTCGCCGGAACGGAAGGTCCTTTCCAGCACCTGCGCCGTGATCAGGTTACGGTACTTGGTCTTCACCATGGTGTTGGCGCCCCGGGCGCTCGGGGACTGAAAGCTGACATCTACTAGCACGCAGGGGGCACCGTCAAGCTGAATGACCAGCCCTCGCTTGAAATCGTTGGTCGTGAACATAGATCAAATCTCCTTATGCGAAATGTCCCTTTTTAGCAGAAAAACGTGATAAATTCAACCGCCCTATGCTGGCGAGATTCGAGATACGGAGGATGCGTGAAGATTGATACGGAGTTTATCAAGCTAGACAGTTTTTTGAAAGCGGTAGATGCGGTCTGCTCGGGCGGGGAGGCGAAGATCATCATCTCGGAAGGGATGGTGCTGGTGAACGGCGAGGTGGAACTGCGCCGCGGCAAGAAGCTGAGACCCGGCGACCGGGTGGAATTGGGGGGGAAGACCTTCCTGGTTGAGTAAGGGCCGTCAAGTCGTTGAGTCGTTTAGTCAGATGCCCCGCTAGCCGCCGGCGCGCTTGGCTTTGTAGCCGCGCTTGGCGAGCTCAGCTAAAATATGGTCGCCGTGATCTCCCTGTATCTCGATTACCCCGTCCTTGGCGGTGCCGCCGCAACCACAGCTTCGCTTCAGTTCTCCGGCAAGCGCCGTGAGGGCGGTGCCATCAAGCGGAAGCCCAGTGATAACCATGACGGTCTTGCCGCCACGCCCCTTGCTCTCGCGCCGGACGCGCACGACTCCGTCGCCGGCTGGCACCGTGGCAGTCTTGCGGCAGACGCAACTCTTCACGGGCTTGGAACAGCCGGGACAAACCCTGCCGAATTCTGAGGAGTACACCAGGGATGCATTGTTTGACGGGCTCTTTTTCATAGCACCCTTTTTAACAGAAATGACGCGCCTTTTTCAAGGAACAAACTGAAATCAAAGTCTTGAGCCACAGAGAAAATCTGAGAAAATCTGAGAAAATCTGAGAAAATCTGAGGAAACCTGAGGAAACCTGAGGAAATCTGAGGAACTGAAAAAACTTAAGCCTTTGAGGGTAATCTCAAAGCCTTTAAGTGTTCCCCCCGATGACCTTGCTCGGAATTTCTCAGAAGTTCTCTGTGGCGACAGGTTTGGGCACCTCGCTCGCCATGATGGGGCGCGGGGTGAGACGATCCGGAATCCGCAACACGGTCACCCCCGGCGGCGGCTCTATCTCCCGGTAGAGCGCCTGGCTGTTCACGCCACCCTGGTAGCTCTTGGAAAAATGCATGGGCAGCAGGTAACGCGGCCGCAACCGGTCCAGAATGACGTTGATGTCGCTCGTGCACAAATGACGGGAAAGCCTCGCCTTCTTCTCCTCCGCCGCCAGAAAGGCGCACTCGCAGACCAGCAGGCTCACCCCACCCAATAGTCCGGCAAGCTTACCCAGGTTCTCGGGTGTAAATCCGATATCGGTCACGTAGCCGATGCTCGCCGGTTCTTCCTGCTTCATGATGCTGCGGTACAACTTCCCCGCGTCCGGCGCGCGGCGCTCCTCGACCCGGTCGCCAACGGCTGCTGGATACAGGATCGGGGAGCCGTCCAGCGCCCCGGTGTGGAACAGCTTCTCCAGGCTCTTGAGCCAGACGCCCTTCACGACGCCGGCCTGCGCCAGGCGGGCATCGTCCAGCACGAAGGCCTCGCCTTCGGTCACCCTGAAGGCCAGTACCGCTATCCTGTGCTCGCAGGTCGCGGCCCTGACGCTCAGGAACCGGTTGGCGTAAATCTCCCCGCCGCGCACGCCGTCCGGGCGCCCGACAAAACCTTCGGAGCCGCGGTACAGGGTGCTCGCGACTTCCCCGTCAGCCACCTCCCCTACCCGAAAATTGCCCCAGAAGGTGTCGGCCAGGTTCCAGTCGTAGCAGGCGAATTTGTGCGCCATCCTGTTTGCTATGCCGGGGGGTCCGAAGACCTCGACGGTGCGCGGCGAGGCGTGGCTGTGGCGGATGACGCTGTCCATCCCCATGAAGTGGTCCATGTGGGCGTGGCTCACGAACACCGCATCTATGGAGGTGAAGACTCTCTTGGCGAGATGGTGCACTTTGCCGCAGTCAAAGAGCAGGGCGCGCCCCGAAGGCCGGACGCGGACCAGCAGCAAGGGGTCGTCAAAGAGCCCGGCGAAGAAGGTCGGCTCCAGATAGCGAAATGGTTTCGACATGGCTAGATTTTACCATTTGAATGATCTGTATCAATTGCAACGCTCTTCGGAAGGGTTAGAGTTGGTCACAGAGCAAGAAAAATCGGCATAAGGAGATGGACATGACAGTGAAAAAAGGTGTGGCAACGGGAGAGAAACTGAATCTGGCGAGTCTGGCGGGATATCAGGAAGGAGCGGTAGTCAGCAGGACGGTCGTGGATAAGCCGGTCGGCACCATCACAGCGTTTGCCTTTGACGCGGGCGAGGGCCTAAGTGAGCACACCGCACCCTTTGATGCTTTCGTGCAGGTTCTGGACGGAGAGGCTGAAATCAACATAGAGGGAACCGTGCAGACGGTAAGCGCTGGAGAGATCGTCGTCATGCCGGCCAACAAGCCGCATTCGCTGCGCGCCGTGAAACGCTTCAAGATGCTGCTCGTCATGATCCGGGCCTGAGAACGACCGAAACATGGTACGCGGACCGCGCGGGAAAAGTCCTTCCGGGGCAAAGTTCTCAGTCGCTGTCCAGCACTTCGCGAACCTTCGCCGCCAGGTCGGGCATTGAGAACGGCTTGTGGATGAACTGCAGCCCCTGGTCCAGCACTCCGTTGTGGGCGATGACCTCGGCGGTATATCCCGACATGAACAGGTGCTTGATGCGGGGGTACAGGTACTGCAGGTTGATGGCCAGGTCTAGTCCGTTCATCTCGGGCATGACGACATCGGTCAACAGCAGGTGAATCTCGCCGGCGTGCTCTTCGGCCAACCGTACGGCGTCGCCCGGATTGCCGGCCTGCAGCACGGTGTAGCCTTGCCGGTTCAGAATCATCAGGACCACCTCCAGGATGGCCAGCTCATCCTCCACCAGCAGGATGGTCTCGTGACCGCGCGGATAGCGCCCCGTCACCCCTTCGGGGCACGCAGCCTCCACGCCGCCGGGATGTCGGGGCAGGTAAATGGTGAAGGTCGTCCCCAAACCGGGCTCGCTGTAGACGTTGATGAAGCCGCCGTTTTGCTTGACGATGCCGTAGACCGTGGCCAGACCAAGCCCGGTGCCCGCACCGAGGTCCTTGGTGGTGAAAAACGGCTCGAAGATGCGAGCCCTGGTTTCCGCGCTCATGCCGCAGCCGTTGTCGCTGACTGAAAGGCGCACGTACTCTCCTGCCACAAATCCGGCGTTGCTGGCGCAGTATCCTTCGTCCACCAGGCAGTTGCGGGTCTCGATGGAGATTTTTCCCTGGTCGGCTATGGAATCGCTCGCATTGACGCACAGGTTGGCCAGCACCTGGTCGATCTGGGACGGGTCGATCTTGACCGGCCAGAGATCCTCCTCGTGTTTCCAGATGAGATCTATCGGCTCCCCGATCAGCCGTTTTAGCATCTTGAGAATGCCGGCCACGATCTCGCTCAGCACGAGCACCTTGGGCGCGATGGTCTGCTTGCGTGCAAAGGCCAGCAATTGACGGGTGAGGTCGGCGGACCGCTCGGCCGCCTTGAGAATCTCTTCCATGTGGGCGTGCAGCGACTGCCCCGGGTCCAGACTCATCATCGCCAGGTTGGTGTGGCCGATAATGACGCTGAGCATGTTATTGAAATCATGGGCCACCCCGCCCGCCAGCCGGCCCACCGACTCCATCTTCTGGGCGTGCCGGAGTTGCTCCTCCAGGGTGACCTTTTCCATTTCGGCCTGCTTACGCTGGGTGATCACGTCGAACAAAACCGCGAAATGTCCGGGCGCCGGGCTGTAGACCGAGATTGAGTACCAGGTCTGCAAGGCCTCGACGAACTTCTCGAAGCGCGCCGACTGGCCGTTCATGGCGACCCGACCACAAATCTCCAGGAAGTGCGGGTCGGCCTCACGGATGCCCGGGATGACCACGCTCGCCCTCTTGCCGAGTACGTTCTTCAGCCCGGTTTGCGCCTCGAAGGCGCCGTTGACGGCGAGGAAGACGAAGTCCCGAGGCTTCCCCCCTTCGGTCACAATCCGGCAATAGGCAAAACCGCTTAACAGATTCTGAAACAAGGAGCGATAGAGGTTCTCGCTTTCCAGCAGAGCCTGCTCGGCACGCGCGCTACCTGCCACGCCGCCAATGTTCTCGGTCCCCTGGCTGAGAATCTCCTCCTGCATAACGCACTCGCCGGCCCGTACCCAGGGCTCCGTTTCCCTGCGCAACTCTGACTCATTGACTGTAAACCTCATGCCGTCTTTTTCCATTGCATGCCGTCCATTTAGTCAGATAGGTTATCCGGTTGTCAGGTGCAAAACGGTGGCCCAGTCCGGCTCGCCCGCTACTCGCCGGAATTTCTTTCTGAAACTCTAGCGCCTACCAATCATGCCATAAGCTTTCCGAGAAGCAATCTGATTCTATACAATTAATCTGTAGCTGCCGAAAATTCTTAGTATCACATTTTAAACATTATGGCATAGTGCAATGCAGTTTAAGTAATAATCAGTGATAGAAGGTATTTAGGAAAAACCAGTGACACAAAGTAACAGTGCTATAGCCAATATATTGGACAAGACATATATCGTTGTTCAGTGCTGTGACAGGCTCAACGCCTCACACACTAATTAATAAGCACACACCTGATTTAATGGCGGCGTGCCGTAGATTGTCTGACAAAGGCGACAGGACTGCGCCGACAGACTGTGGCTCTGTCCCCCTATGAAAAGCGGGGGGTGTTCTGCCCGGCAGGGAGACCCCCCTGTCTCGCTACGCGAGCCTTCCCCCCTACTGCGCAGGGGGGATAGTGCTAAAGTCCTCTCGTTAGATAATGGCAGTGGAAATAGGGAGGAAACGACACCGCCGCAAACGCGGACGGCAAACTCTCCTGAAAAAAAATGACCTCCCAATAGCTGAGAGGTCATTTTTTTCTGGCGGATTCTGGTTAGAAGACGAGGCGTGGCCCCGAGTTTCGAAGTGGCGCCAGCTGCATCATGGAGCGGGAGCTGCCGGCTTCTTAGGAGAAAGCTACCTGCAGCCGCAGCCGCAACGCTCCTGGGCCGCTGCCTCGTATCCCTTCTTGAGCAGCTTGGCAACTTCCTTGGCGTGATAGGTGAGGATCAGGTCGGCCCCGGCCCTCTTGAAGGAGAGCATGGTCTCCATGATCACGCGGTCCTCGTCGATCCATCCCATGTTGGCGGCGGCCTTCACCATGGAGTACTCGCCGGAAACGTTGTAGACCGCCAGCGGAAGGTTGAACTCGTTTCTCACCTCGCGCACGATGTCGAGGTAGGGGAGCCCCGGCTTCACCATCAGGATGTCGGCGCCCTCTTCCACGTCCATGCGCGCCTCGCGGATCGCCTCCAGCCTGTTGGCCGGGTCCATCTGGTAGGACCTGCGGTCGCCGAACTGCGGCGTCGACTCGGCGGCCTCGCGGAAGGGACCGTAGTAGCCGGAAGCGTACTTCACCGCGTAGCTCATGATCGGGATGTCCTTGAAGCCGTTGTTGTCCAGCGACTCGCGGATCGCCGCGACCCGGCCGTCCATCATGTCGGAGGGGGCGACCATGTCGGCGCCGGCCCTGGCGTGGGAAAGCGCTTCCTTGGCCAGTAGCTCCAGGGTCTCGTCGTTGTCCACGTCGCCGTTCTTGATGACGCCGCAGTGACCGTGATCGGTGTACTCGCACATGCAGACGTCGGTGATGACGGCGAGGCCCGGCACGTTCTTCTTCAGGGCGCGGATGGTGTCCTGGATGATGCCGGTGTCCGAGTAGGCGTCGCTCCCCATGGCGTCCTTCTGCTCCGGGATGCCGAACAGGATGACCGCGGGGACGCCCAGTTCATAGGCCTCCTGCGCCTCCTCGACGATGTTCTCGATGGACTGCTGGTAGATCCCGGGCATGGAGGAGATCTCCTTCTTGATCCCCGAGCCGAAGGCGGAAAACATCGGATATATCAGGTCGTGCGTGGAGAGGGAAGTCTCCCGGACCATGTTTCTGAAGACCTCTTTACCCCGGATGCGTCTCGCTCTGTAAATTGGGTAGAACATTGCTTTCTCCTTTCAATGGGTTATGCGATTGTCCTCAAATAGACCTGTGACCAGTTGATCGTTCCCACGGTTTTCCGCGGGAATAGGCTTTCATCGTTCCCACGGTCCCCCGTGGGAATGCATCCCTGGACGCTCCTGCGTCCTGGCTTTGCGGTCCGCGAGATGTCAAATGCCGGATTCGGAAACCGGAGGCGAACACAAGGTTCGCCCCTACAGGGTCCGAGACGGGACGCGCGAGAGTGCCCGGGCGGATCCGAGGCGGGACGCCGGAGCGTCCCCGGCTGCATTCCCACGCTGGAGCGTGGGAACGATACTCTTATAAAGCGGCGCGCCCTTAGCATTCCCACCCCGGAGCGTGGGAACGATGGCGTAAAACTGCTCGCCCTATTCCTGGCGGCCAGCGACGGGGAAATATCCGGTCAGCTCGGCGGCCAGCGCGTCGAGCGTGTACTCGGCGGGCTCCATGTGCACCTCGAGGCCGAGCTCCCGGCAACTCTTCGAGGTGACCGGCCCGATGGAGGCGACCCGGACCCCCTGCATCAGGTGCAGGAAGCGGTTCTCGCCCAGCATGCGCGCCAGGTTCTGCACGGTGGAGGACGAGGTGAAGGTGACGCAGTCGACCCTCCCCTCCTCCAGCGCCCGCAGCGCCGCCTCGGGAAGCCGCTCCGGCGTGTGGTTCGCGTAGGCAACCGGGGAGAGCACCTGCGCCCCCATGCGGGTGAGCTCGTCAGGGATGACCTCGCGCGCCCGATCCCCGCGCGGGAAGAGGACCCATTTGCCGGCCAGCTCCAGGCTGGCGAACGCCGCCACCACCCCTTCCGCCTTGTAGTCCGAGGGGACCAGGTCCGCCTTCACCCCGTAGGGCTCCAGCGCTGCAGCGGTCTTGGGACCGACTGCGCAGACCTGGCAGCGCCCGAGGGCGCGGGTGTCGAGCCCGAGCTTCCCGAGCCTGGCGAAGAAGTACTTGACCGCGTTGTAGGAGGTGAAGACGATCCAGTGGAAGCTGTCCAGCCCGCCTATCGCCTCGTCGAGGTCGGCGTAGCTGTCCGGCGCCTGGATATCTATGGTCGGGCAGCCGTAGACCCTGGCGCCCAGACGCTCCAGCCGGGAGCTGAACTCGCCCGCCTGGTCCGCGCCGCGGGTCACCAGCACCGAGCGGCCGAAAAGCGGCCGGTTGTCGAACCAGCGCAGCTGCTGGCGCAGGTTCACCACCTCGCCGACGACGGTGATGGCCGGGGCCTTGAAGTTGGCGGCGCGCGCCTTCGCGGCGATGTCCCCGAGGGTCCCGGTCAGGACCTCCTGCTCCGGTCGGGTCCCCCAGCGGATCAGCGCCACGGGGGTAGCCGGGGCCCTGCCGTGGGAGATCAGGTTCTCCGCGATCTGCGGCAGGTTCCGGATTCCCATGTAGAAGACGACGGTGCCGCTTCCCAGGGAAAGCCCTTCCCATTCCACTTCCGAGCTCGCCTTGCCCGGGCTCTCATGCCCCGTGACGAAGGCGACCGAGGTGGTCACCCCCCGGTGCGTGAGCGGGATGCCGGCGTAACAGGTGGCGCCGACGCCGGCGGTGATCCCGGGGACCACCTCGTAAGGGATGCCGGCCTTCACCAGCGCCTCGCACTCCTCGCCGCCGCGGCCGAAGATGAAGGAGTCGCCCCCCTTGAGCCTGGCCACGACCTTGCCCGACAGCGCCTTTTGGACCAGCAGTTCGTTGATCTGGCTCTGGGCGCGGTTGTGCTCGCCGCCGATCTTCCCGGCGTAGATGAGCTCAGCCCCTTGCGGGGCCAGGCGCAGCAGCTCGTCGTTGGCGAGGTAATCGTACAGCACGACCTGCGCCCTGGCCAGGCAGTCGCGCCCCTTCACCGTGATGAGGCCGGGGTCGCCGGGTCCCGCGCCAATCAGATAGACATAACCTTTGGTGGATGGTGTAACTGGCATCGGGTTCCTACCTGTCTGTGCTGGCGGTCAAACGGCAAAAGGCTAAGGGGGGTCCGTTAGCCTTTTGCTGAAGCAACTTCGAAGTCAAAGGCTGCTTTTTATACCGGAATTTCCTTCTCCCGGGACACTTCGCGCTGATAGACCTCGGCGAGGATGGCGTGGCCGCCCTCGGAGAGGAGCTGCTCGGCAAGCTTCACCCCGAGCTTCTCGCAGGTGTCGGCGGGGCCGGTCACGCTCCCCTTGACGGAAACCTTGCCGTCCACCGAGGCGATGAAGCCGGTCAGGGTCAGCTGGTCGCCGGTCACCGATCCGAAGGCCGCGATGGGGACCTGGCAGCCGCCCTCGCAACGCCAGAGCAGCGCCCGCTCGGCGCGCACCGCGTGGGCCGTGTCGGCGTGGTTGAAGAAGGCGATGGCCTCCTTCACCTTCTCGTCGGAAAGGTTGCACTCGATGCCGAGGGCACCCTGGCCGATCGCCGGCAGGGAGAGTTCGGTGTCGAGGTACTCGGTGATCCGGTCGGCGAAGCCCAAACGGTTCAGGCCGGCGGCGGCGAGGATCACGCCGTCCAGACCCTCGGTCTCCAGCTTGTTCATCCTGGTCTCGACGTTGCCGCGGATGATCACCATCTCCAGGTCGGGGCGCACCTTGAGAAGCTGCGCCTGGCGCCGGAGGGCGGAAGTCCCGATGCGCGCCCCCTGCGGCAGGTCGGCGAACTTGACGCCGTTGGAGATCAGCGCGTCGCGCGGGTCTTCGCGCTCCGTGATGCAGTAGAGCCCGAGCCCTTCGGGGAACTCGGTCGGGACGTCCTTCATGGAGTGCACCGCGATGTCGATCTCGCCCCGCAGCATCGCCTCCTCGATTTCCTTCACGAAGAGCCCCTTACCGCCGACCTGTGCCAGCGGCACGTCGAGGATCTTGTCGCCGATGGTCTTGATCTTGGTGAGGGTGACGACGATCCCCGGGTAGTGCTTCTCAAGCTCGGACTTCACCCAGTTGGCCTGCCAGAGCGCGAGCTGGCTCGCGCGGGTCCCTATTCTCAGCTCTTTTAGCATTGGTGGTTCTCCTTTATCTTTAGATTTAACTTTAGTGTTTTATGGGCGACTCTTTCAAGGACTTAAAGGACCTAAGGGACTTGAACGACCAAAACGACCAGGTTCCTGCCGACTCAACGACTCAACGACTCAACGACTTTCCCTTCCTACTCCTCCAGATCCACCATGTTCTCCTGCGGGGCTCCCGCCTCGAGGTCGAAAAGGTTCCTGAGGGCGTCCACGTACAGGTCGTTGCGGTTTCCCGGATCGGTCCGCTTCAAAACACTGGTGGGCTGGTGCAAAAGTTTGTTCATGTAGGCGTTGGTCAGCGCCTCCAGCTTCTTCTCGGCGCCCGGCGGCAGGTCCTTCCAGCCGGAGAGCGTCTTGGCGAGCTCGGCCTTCCTGAGCTCGTCGAAGCGGGTGCGCAGCGCCACGATGGTCGGGGTCACCTCCAGGGAGGAGAGCCATTTGAAGAACTGGCCGATCTCCTGCTCCACGATCGCCTCGGCCTTGGCCGCCTCGATCTTGCGCTGCTCAAGGTTGGTCGCCACTACGCCGTTCAGGTCGTCCACCGTGTACAGGTAGGCGTTCTCGACGTTGTTCACCTTGGGGTCGATGTCGCGCGGCACCGCGATGTCGATGAAGAACATCGGCTTCATCCGGCGGCGCTTGAGCACCTCCTCGACTTCCTTCTCGTGGAGGATGAAGTGCGGGGCACCGGTCGAGGAGAGGATGATGTCGGCCTTGGGAAGGTGATCCAGCAGGTCCTCGAACCGGATCGGCTTGGCGTCGAACTCCTCGGCGAGTTTCTCGGCCCGCTCGTAGGTCCGGTTCGTCACCAAAACGCCGCGCACGCCGGTGTTGATGAAGTGCTTGGCGGCCAGCTCGCACATCTCGCCTGCCCCGATCAGCAGCACCGTTTTGTCGGAGAGGTCGCCGAAGATCTTCTTGGCGAGTTCCACCGCGGCGAAGGCGACCGAAACGGCCGAGGAGGCGATCTTGGTCTCGGTGCGGACCCTCTTGGCCACCGAGAACGCCTTGTGCAGGAAGCGGTTCAGGATGATGCCGGAGCTCTTGTACTCCGCCGCGTAACCGTAGGAGGTCTTGATCTGCCCGAGGATCTGCGGCTCGCCCACCACCATGGAATCGAGGCTGGAGGCGACCCGGAAGACGTGGCGCGTCGCGTCCTCGCCGTGGTAGCTGTAGAGGTGGCTCTCCAGCCATTCCAGGGAAACGTTGTGGTATTCGGCGAGAAACCGCTTCAGCCTGGCCATGCCGCCCGCCACGTCACGGGTCGTGGCGTAGATCTCCACCCTGTTGCAGGTGGAGACGATCACCGCCTCGGTGATGTCGGGGAGCGCGACGACTGCGTTCAGCGGTTTTTCCATCTGGGTGGGAGCGAAAGCGACCTTTTCCCGAACTTCGACGCCAGCGGTTTTATGGGAGAGACCTACGACAATAATATTCATAAACGTCCTGCCCCTTCTAGAGAGTCGCAACGAAGCGCGCTGGCCATTTCGAGGCAACTCATTTGTAGCTGTGCAGACCCGGCAGCAGGAGGTTCACGCCGAGGAAGGTAAAGAGCATGATGAGAAAGCCGAAGATGGATAGCATCGCCGCCTTCCTGCCGCGCCAGCCGGTGGTGAGCCTGCCGTGCAGCAGCGCCGCGTAGATGAACCAGGTGATGAGCGACCAGGTCTCCTTGGGGTCCCAGCTCCAGTAGGTACCCCAGGCGGTCTCGGCCCAGATGGCGCCGGAGATGATGGCGAAGGTCAAGAGGGGAAAGCCGAAGGTCAGGCAGCGGTAGCTGATCTCGTCCAGCATGTCGAGCGGCGGCAGCTTCTGGAACAGGGTGCCCAGGCGGCGCTTCTTCAGGAAGTGGCTCTGGATCAGATACATGATGCTGGCGCCGAAGGAGATGGCGAAGGCGGCGTACCCGAGAAAGGCCATGGAGGTGTGCACCAGGAGCCACTTGCTCTTGAGCGCCGGGTTGAGCGGGGCAATGACGCCGGAGAAGGTCGCCGACACCGCCATGATCAAAAGCGCCAGCGGGGTGACGAACGAGCCGAGGATGAAGACCTTGTAGCGGCTCTCGCACAGGAGGTAGATGCCGACCACCGCCAGACTGAAAAAGGAGAGCGATTCATGAAGATTGGTGATCGGGGTGTGCCCGGCTTCCAGGTAGCGCTCCAAGGTGAAGCCGCAGTGCACCAGGAAGCCGACGGCAAGGACGATGTGGCCGGAGCGCCCGAGTATCGGCTTGGTCTTTACCAGGAAGCACAAGTAAAGCACGGTCGCGACCGCGTAGAGGACCAGTGTGCTGTTGAAGAGCAACTCATTCATGACGGATCCTTTTTATTCAGCTCCATCCGGACCCGGTCGGGACTCGGAAGCAGAGAGCCTCAGAAGTAACTGGTCAAGGGCGTCTTTGCCGCCGTTTTTGATCAGCGCGGGTAGGTCAAGCGCTGCCAGCTCGGCAAAAACCCGCTCATTGTATGCGTTACCCCCCTTTTCAGTCAACAGCTTTTCACGTGCCGCGGCTAAAAGGGCGACCGTTTGGGCATATTCCTCACCAAAGAGCGGTTCGAGGTCGCAAATGATGCGCCGCGCCAGGCCGGGGCTCGCCCCCGCGGTGGAGGCGGTGATCAGCAGGTCCCCCCGGCAGAGCAGGGCCGGCGTCGTGAAGTCCCCCTCCCGGGGGGCGTCGACGACGTTCACCAGGATGCCGCGCTCCCGCGCCTCGGCGGCGACGGCGCGGTTCACCGCGGGGTCGTCCGTGGCGGCAAAGGCGAGCAGCGCTCCCTCCAGGTCACCGTCTTGGTAGGGGCGGCCCAGGTGGACCAGTTCCCCGGCGGCCGCGAGTTCCGCCAGCCGCCCCGCGAGAGCCGGGGCGACGACGCTGAGCCGCGCGCCGGCGTCCATCAGCCGCAGGGCCTTGCGGGCCGCAACCGCTCCCCCGCCCACGACCACGACGCGCTTGCCGCATAAATCCAGGTTAACCGGGTAGTAGCGCACGACTCTCTCCCAATTCCCTCACCCGAGCCGCTCCCGGGGCGAGGGGGAATTATTCACCCGGCCACTATCACCCAGAGCCGGACACATGTCAACAGGCAAGCCCCGGCGCAACGGGGGCTAATTACCCCTTGCTTTTTTCAACCGCTCATTTATAGTTATAGTCACTTTTTTTATTAAAGGAGATGGTTATAATGGCTAGCGAAAATGTATGCGCATTCACCGACGACAACTTTGAAAAAGAAGTACTCCAGTCCGACATCCCGGTGCTGGTTGATTTTTGGGCCACCTGGTGCGCCCCCTGCAAAGCGATCGCCCCGCTCATCGACAGCGTAGCCGCCGATTATGAGGGCCGCGTCAAGGTAGGCAAGGTCAATGTAGACGACAACCCTGCAACTCCCGGGAAATACGGCGTGCGCGGCATACCGACCGTCATTTTGTTCAAGGACGGCAAGGTGCTGGACCAGGTGGTCGGCGCTATTCCGAAAACGCAGTTGGAGGCTTTGATCAAAAAGGCACTCTAAAATGAAGATGCAGATCCTGTCCAAAAAGTTTTTAGCGAGAATCATCCCGCTAGCGGTTGCCGGCCTGCTGCTTTCCACGCAGCCGGCAGCCGCCATCTTGCAGAAGGGTGACAAGGCCCCGGCGATCAAGCTCGTCACGACCACGGGGCAAACGGTGACGCTCGCCAACTACAAGGGGTACGTCCTGGTGATGGACTTCTTCGCCACCTGGTGCATCCCCTGCAAAGAGTCGATCCCGCACATGAACGCCCTGAACCACAAATACGGCAAGCAGGGGCTGCAGGTTCTCGGAGTCAGCGTGGACGAGGGGGGCGAGCGGGAGGTGAAGAACTTCATCGCCGAGCGCAAGATCAGCTACCCGGTCGCGGTGTCGGGGGAGGATCTGCAGACCGATTACGGGTTGCGATCCATCCCGACCATCTATGTGATCAACAAGAAGGGAATCGTCGCCGAAAAGTACCAGGGTTTTTCCGACCAGACCGGCAAGGCGATGGAAGACACGATCAAAAGGCTGCTCGCGGAGTAAGAGCGTTGCAGCGCCCGGAACACTTTCTTTAACTGCCCAGCCCTAAGGTGTCCCGTAGGAGCGGCATTCCTGCCGCGAATCTCGCGTCCAGGGGAACGCTCCTACGCCCGCCAAGGTTCCCCGGAAAACCAGCCAGATTCTCGCAGAGTCCCCCAGAGCTACCAGCCTTGCGCTTACCAGGCTCGCGTTAGTCCCCCGAGCCCGCTTTATCCGGCAGGAACATCTCGCCGCCGCCCTGTCCCTGCGGCCCTTGCCGATCCCGCTGTTCCTTCTTGATCTGCCCTTCGACAGCCTCTCCGGCAAGCCTTTCCAGATTCGCCTCCATCGCGGCACGGCGCTCCTTTTGGTAGCCGGGAACCTGCCTCAACTCGTAATGCACGTGTGGTCCCGTGGATCTTCCCGAGCTTCCGGAGAGCGCGAGCACCGTCGTCGTTTCCACCCGATCACCCGGCTTGACCAGCACCTTTGAGTTGTGCCCGTAGAGGGTCAGGTAGCCGTTGCCATGGTCCACGGCGACCATTTCACCGTACCCCTTGTAGGGTCCGGCAAAGTACACCGTTCCTGCCTCCACCGGATAGACGCGGGTCCCGACGGGGACGGCGATGTCATAGCCGTTGTGATAGGTCATCCTACCGCTGCCGAACGGGTCCAGGCGCCAGCCGATTCCCGAGGTGACGACCCCGCCGTCGACCGGTGACTGCCGCCCCGCCCGCGCCAACGCCGGCAGCAGTAGCAAGGCCGCGGCCAGGAGCCAGGCTCCCCGCGGCAGGTGGCGCCCGGACCGTCTCACGGTTTTTGCCCCGTGCAGGCGCCCGTCGTCTGCTGCGGCTCGGCTGACGCGGCCGACGGCAGCGGCTCCAAATCGGCGCCGTAGAGTTCGGCATGATAGGAGCTGCGCACGTAGGGCCCGCTTTCCACGTGCTGGAACCCCAGGGCGAGCGCCGCGACCCGGTAGCGCTCGAAGTGCTCCGGCTCCACGAAACGCTCAACCTTTTGGTGCAGCCGGCTGGGCGCGAGATACTGTCCCAGGCTCAGGTAATTGCAGCCGACCCTGAGGAGATCCTCCCAAACAGTGAAGATCTCCCATTCCTCCTCGCCCAGGCCGAGCATCAGTCCCGACTTGGTCTTGAGCTCCGGGTCGAGCCTGCGGGCCGCCGCCAGCAGGTCGAGCGACCTGCCGTAATCCGCCCCGGACCTGATGCCGTAGAGCCTCGGCACGGTCTCCAGGTTGTGTCCCAGGATGTCGGGGGCGCACGCGACGACCGTCGCCAGCGCTGCGGCATTCCCCAGGAAATCGGGAATCAGCAGCTCCACCTTGGTCTGGGGCGACTCGGCCCTGATGCGCGCCACCGTCTCGGCAAAGGCCGCGGCACCGCCGTCGGGTAGGTCGTCGCGCGTCGGGCTGGTCACCACCACGTGGGAAAGGCCGAGGCGGCGCACCGCTTCCGCGACGCTGGCCGGCTCGCCCGGGTCGAGCGGCAGCGGGGCCTCCTTGGAGACCGAGCAGAACGAGCAAAGCCGCGTGCAGATGCGCCCCAGGATCAGGAAGGTCGCCTGGCGCTTGCTGAAGCACTCGGTGATATTCGGGCAGCGCGCCTGCTGGCAGACCGTGTTCAGGCTCAATTCCTTCAGGAGCCCTTCCATCTCGCCGTGGGCCGAGGGGGAGATCTTCTTCTGCAGCCAGGCGGGTTTTCGGGTTAAATTCATGAGCATCAAATCCTTTAAAAACCATGTGCCACAGAGGACTTCTGAGAGAATCTGAGAACGGCTGTTCGGGTGAAAAGCTTTAAGGCCTTTGACTTACCCTCAAGTCTTCAGGTTTTTCGGTTGCTCAGAATTCCTCAGATTTTCTCTGTGGCTAATGGTTGTCTCGATTTCTTACCGTTTTTGCCCCAAGTTCCAGTCGTTGCTGCGGTACTTTTCCTGTTCAAGCCGCGCCGCCGCCGCCAGTTCTTGCTCGCTCGGGATTGTGGCCTGCAGCCGCACGCCGAGCCGCTCCTGGAAGGCCGCGACCAGCATGTTCTTCAGGTCCGAAAGCTCCGGGCGCAGTCCGATTTCGGCGAGGCTCACCGCACCCGCCGCCCCCGGTGCCGGGTCCCTCAGGTAACGAAGCGCATCCTGCACCCGGCTCTCCAAGGGGATGGAGCCGTGCTGCAGGATCGCGCCGCGCAGGCGGCGCTGGGCGTTGCCACCGATTTTTTGCCCGTTCACCAGGACGTCGAACTCCTCCTTCCCCGCGAAGCAGAAGGCGGTGCGCTGCCCCAGCGGGGTCCCGGGGTGGTTCAGGTCGGTGGCGAAGGCGGCGTCCAGCCCGAGCCGCTGGTAGGTGCCGAGCAGAAAGCCGCAAAGCCGGCGAAAGCCGTCCTTCACACCAGTGGCCTCGCCGACCTGCTCCGGGGCGCAGACGATGCTGTAGGTAAGCTCCTGGGCGTGGAAGATGATACCGCCGCCCGTCATGCGGCGCACCACCGGGATTCCGTCGGCCGCGCAGAGTTCCAGGTTCAGCGCGGCTACCGCGTCCTGGTAGCGGCCGACCGAGAGCGCCGGCGGCTCCCAGCCGTACAGCCTCAGGACCGGGAGGGAGTGCTGCCCGTCGAAGCAGCTAAGCAGCGCCTCGTCCAGCGCCATGTTGGCAGGGCCGTCCAGGGGCCCCCCGTCTATCAGGCGCCAAAGCGGCGCGTTTTCCGTCATACACGAACGTCCTCTTTATTCACAAGCTCTGTTTGAAGAGTTGTCGTTGGTCCACCTTGACAATCGTTCCCACGCTCCAGCGTGGGAACGCATCCGGGGACGCTCCCGCGTCCCGCCTAGCTGCACGGCAAGGGTAGGCCGCGTGGCAACACTGGCGCGCTTCGGCTCCGCTCAGCGAACAGGGGTTCCGCTGAAATAAGGCGGAAGGGGCAGCTGGGCAAAGTCGAAAGGAGATCCCTGAGCGGAGCCGAAGGGCGGTCCCTGAGCGGAGTCGAAGGGAAACCGGAGTCACTCAGCCACACCATCTTTCGGCAAGAGCCCCTGCGCCCTTTTCAGTATTTCGCACTCCGTCTTCAACCGCTCGATCTCGCGCCTGAGCTTGCGGTTCTCCTCGGCGTCGCTGGTGATGCGACCTTTGCCGGGGAAGACCTCCTCCGGCTTCGCAGTCAGCTCCTTGATCCACTGGTACAGCGTTTTCAGGGGGATGTCCAGGTCCGCAGCCACCTGGGCCGCGCTGGCCCCGCCATCGGTGATCATCTTTACCACGTCGTGCTTGAATTTGAGGGTGTACGGCTTGCGGTTGGTTTCCATGAAGATCCTCCAGCGGGCTTGAAGCCGGCTTTAGCAAGGCCTACACTATCAGAGTACCCCTCAACCCGCTTCCCGCAAGGGTCGCCGGCAGGCGGCCTGCCGACAAAAAGCTCCGGAAGGTTTCCCCTCCGGAGCTTTCTCGTGGCTTAAACCTTTTCTGCCGGCGAGCGCGGGCGCTTATCCCTCGCAGCAGACCTGCTGCGCCCGCGCGGCCCGGGTCTCGTCCAGACGGCCGACTGGCGTTGTGACCGGCGCCTCGTGCAGCGCCGCCGGGTTCTCCCGCGTCATCCTGGCCGCCTCCAGCATGACTTCGATGAAGGCATCCATGGTCTGCTTGCTCTCGGTCTCGGTCGGCTCGATCATGATCGCCTCCTTCACGTTGAGCGGGAAGTAGACGGTGGGCGGGTGGAAGCCCCGGTCGATCAGGTACTTGGCGATGTCGATGGCGTGCACGCCGTCTTTAAGCTGGCGGCTCGCCGAGAAGACGCACTCGTGCATGCAGGTGGTTTCGAAGGGAAGCTCGTACTCGCCCTTGAGACGCGCCATCATGTAGTTGGCGTTCAAAACCGCCATCTCGCTCACCTCGATGAGCCCCTCGCCGCCCAAAAGGGTGATGTAGGCGAAGGCGCGCGCCATGATGCCGAAGTTGCCGAAGAAGTCGGACACCCGGCCGATCCCCTCGGGATGCGCCTCGACGCTGAAGCTGCCGTCCGCGGTCTTAACCACCCGGGGGGTGGGGAGGTAGGGGATCAGCCCCTTCTTCACGCCGACCGGGCCGCTGCCGGGTCCGCCGCCGCCGTGCGGGGTGCCGAAGGTCTTGTGCAGGTTCACGTGGATCACGTCGAAACCGACGTCGCCGGGGCGCACCTTGCCCATGATGGCGTTCAGGTTGGCGCCGTCGTAATAGGTGAGCGCGCCCGCCTGGTGGGCGATCTCGCAGATCTCAGCGATGTGCGGGTTGAAGATGCCGAGCGTGTTGGGGCAGGTCATCATGACCGCCGCCACCTCGCCGTTCATGGCGGCCCGGTAGGCGTCCAGATCCATGTCGCCGTAGGGCGCGGTCGGGATGGTGATGATCTCGTACCCTGCCATGGCGGCGCTCGCCGGGTTGGTGCCGTGCGAGGAGTCGGGGACGATGACGTATTTGCGATGGTCGCCGCGCGCCTTGTGGTAGGCCGCGATTACCATGATCCCGGTCATCTCGCCGTGGGCGCCCGCCAGGGGCTGGGTGGTCACCTCGTCCATGCCGGTGATCTCGGCCAGCTGCTGCTCCACCTCGTACACCAGCGACAGGGGGCCCTGCACCAGCTTCTCGCCGCCGGGGAGCAGCGCGAGCATCGGGTGGCACCCCGCGAAGAGCGCGCCCGCCTGTTCCATGACCTTGGCGTTGTACTTCATGGTGCAGGAGCCCAGGGGATAGAAGTTGGTGTCGACGGAGAAGTTGAGCCGGGACAGGTTCGTATAGTGGCGCACCAGGTCGAGCTCGCTCACCTCGGGGAAGGCGACCGCGTCGCCCCTTCTCAAGGCCTCGGGAAGCGGCGCGGCCTTGGGCACGTCGGAGAGGGGGACCCTGACGCCGGTGCGTCCGGCGACGGATTTTTCATAGATCAGTTCCATAGTGCTTCCTCCAGCAGGGCCGCGAGGGCATCGATCTCGGCCTTGGTCCTCTTCTCGGTAACCGTCACGACGATCGCGTTTTCCATGCCGGGGTAGTAGCTCCCGAGCGGTACTCCGGCCGCGACTCCCGCGTCCAGAAGGCGCGTCACGACCTCGGAGGCCTTCTTGGGGAGCGCCAGGGTGAACTCGTTGAAGCTGGCGCCCGGGTTCAGGACGCTCACCCCCTTGATGGCAGAGAGGAGCCCCTGGGCGTACTGGGACTTGTCGTAGTTGAGCGTGGCGAGGTCTGCAAAGCCCTGTTTTCCCAGTGCCGCGGCGAAGATCATGCCGCGCAGTGCGCAAAGGCTCTGGTTGGAGCAGATGTTGGAGGTCGCCTTGTGCCGCTTGATGTGCTGCTCGCGCGCCTGCAGGGTCAGCACGTAGCCGCGCCTGCCGTCTTTATCCACCGTCTCGCCGACGATGCGCCCCGGCAGGTTCCGGATGAAGCGCTTGCGCGCCGCGATGAAGCCGAAGTAGGGGCCGCCGAAGGAAAGGGTGTTGCCCAGGCTCTGCCCTTCGCCGACCGCGATGTCCGCCCCCATCTCGCCCGGGCTCTTCACCATGCCAAGCGCAACCGGGTAGCACGCCTCGATCAAGAGAGCCCCCTGCTCGTGGGCCTTCGCCGCCAGCGCGGTGAAGTCGGCGACCGTGCCGAAGAAGTTCGGGTTCTGCACGACGACCGCAGCGGTCTCGGAGCTGATGGAGCCCATCAGGCGCTCCAGGTCCGAGGCGCATCCCGCGGGCGCCACCTCGACGACACCGGCCGACAAGCTCGCCAGGTAGCCGCAAACGATCTCGCGGTGCAGTGGGTTCACCGAGGCGTCCAGCACGATGTTGTGCCTGCCGGTGACCCGCAGCGCCATCAGGGCCGCTTCCGCCACGGCGGTGCCGCCGTCGTAGAGCGAGGCGTTGGAGGCTTCCAGGCCGGTCAGCCTGCAGATGGCGCTCTGGTACTCGTAGAGCGCCTGCAGGGTCCCCTGGGAGCATTCCGGCTGGTAAGGGGTGTAGGCCGTGTAGAACTCGGCGCGACCGGCCAGGTGGTCGACCGCGGCCGGGATGATGTGGTCATAGATGCCGCCGCCGATGAAGGGGACGATATCGGTCCCGCCCACCCGGGCCTTTTCCCGCATGATCCCCATCAGTTCAAATTCGCTCATCCCGGCGGGAAGCTCGAAGGACTTGGCCCTGAGTTCCTGCGGGATCGGGGAGAACAGGTCCTCCACGCTCTCGGCGCCGATGACCGCCAGCATTTCCCGGATCTCCTCCGGGGTGTTCGGGCAATATCCCATTATTCCAGTCCTTTCAGGTACTCAGCATAGGCCGCGACGTCCATCAGGGCGCCCAGCTCGGCCAGGTCGGCCGTTTCCAGCTTGCAGATCCAGCCGGCGTCCTGAGCGCTCTCGTTGACCAGCTCCGGGGCGTCTTCCAGCTTGTCGTTGACCTGGACCACCTTGCCGGAGACCGGCGAGTAGATGTCGCTGGCGGCCTTCACCGACTCGATCCCCGCCAGGGTCTCGAACTGCTTGACGACCTTCCCCATCTGGGGGAGTTCCACGAAGGTGATGTCGCCCAGCTCGTGAGCCGCGTGCTCGCTGATTCCGACGGTCGCCTGGTTGCCGTCAACCTTTACCCACTCGTGCTCCTTGGTGAAATACATGGACATTTTAAACCTCCGGGAAATTTTATGGTTAAGTATTTGTCGTAAAGAGAGCTAGGAGCGCAGCGAGCCGCCCGCGTAGAAGGGGAGCTCGACGACCTCCGCTTCCATCTCTACCCTTTCGTGCTTGATGAGGAGCTTGGTGCCGAGCGCTGCCGCCTCGGGCTTCAGGTAGCCCAGGCCGATGCCGCAGCCGAGCATGGGAGAGAAGGCGCCGCTGGTGACGCTTCCCACGGGCGCGCCGTCCTGGAATATTTCGTAGTGGTGCCGCGGCGCGCGCCGGGAGTTGACCCGGAAGGCGACCTTGACCCGCGCCGGCCCGGCCTGCTGCTCTTTGAGGAGCGCCTCCTTGCCGACGAACTCCTTGCCGAGGTTCACGAAGGAGGAGAGCCCGGCGGCAAGCGGGGTGGTAGCCTCGTCCAGATCGCTGCCGTACAGGGAATAGCCCACCTCGAGACGGAGCAGGTCGCGGCTCCCAAGCCCCGCGGGCGCTACCCTCGGGTCCTTCAGCAGGAGCTCCCAGAGCTCGCAGACCTTGTCCGCGGGGAGGAATATCTCGTAGCCCAGCTCACCGGTGTAGCCGGTCCGGCTCACGATGGCGTCGACCCCGAGGATCTTGGTCGTGATGAATTTGAAGAAGGGGATCGTGCCGATCTCGGCGCCGAACAGCCCCACCAGCACCTCCCGGGAAAGCGGACCCTGGAGGTCGAGCTTCGCGGTCCCATCCGAGACGTTCGTGAGGTTCGCCCCCTCTTTGAGGCGGGAGCGGATCACGGCGAAGTCGTTGGCGATGGTCGCCGCGTTCACCACGATCATGACCCGGTCCTCGGCCAGGCGGAACACGATCAGGTCGTCGATCACGCCCCCCGAGGCGTTCAGCAGGAAGCCGTAACGCGAGCGCCCCACCGGTATCCCCTGCACGGAAAAGGTGAAAACATCCTCGAGCCCGTCGGCCACGATGTCGCCCTGGAAGAGAAACTCCCCCATGTGGCAAATGTCGAAAAGGGCCGCCTGCTCCCGGCACCACTTGTGCTCCGCGATGATCCCCGCGTACTGGATCGGCATGAGCCAGCCGCCAAACGGCGCCATCAACGCCTTCAGCCCCTCGTGATGCGCGCGCAGCGGTGTTGCCTTCATCTCTTCCATGAATTGTTTCTCCTTTCTGCAGGTTGGCCGCTAAATTTAAGAAAATTCCGCCCTTTTGTAAACAACATTCTTGCAGCCGGGGAATATGAGTGCCGCGGCGGCGCCTCTTTAACCTCTTGCCAAATTCAGCCATATGTCTATAATCTGATATTTACGGAGGGGAACCATGGAGAAGGCTGCAATGCTTAAGAGTGCGACCGAGACGCTGGCGCCGTTCGAGACGGAGCATGTCGTGCAGTTCCTGCATTCCCTGACCGTCAAGAGTGCCCTGGCGAACCCATGGATCATGGGGGCGTTCCTGGTGATCTCCTTCTACGCAGTCATCGTCCGTTCCAAGTTCGTCCTGTGCGCCCTGTTCACCGCGATCTCGCTGCTGCTACTGGTCCGCTACACCATGCCGGCCGACGGCGACAACCTGGCGCTCTCCACCACCATCCCCTTCGCCTTCGGTGGCCTCGCCATCGGCACCTTCATCATTTACCTCTATTTCATCAAGACGGAGTAACCCCCTTTGCGCAGAGTAGGCTTCACCACCACCATCCCACTCGAGGTGCTGATCGCAGCGGGCGCGGTCCCGATCGACCTGAACAACGTCTTCATAACCAGCCCCGCCAGCAACACCCTGATCGACGACGCGGAACTGGCCGGTTTCCCGAGGAACGTCTGCGGCTGGATCAAGGGGATCTACGGAGCCGTCGAGGCGAGCGGCATCACCGAGATGATCGCGGTCACCGAGGGGGACTGCAGCTACACCAAGGCGCTCATGGAGGTGCTCTCCCTGCAGGGGGTGCGCGTCTACCCCTTCGCCTACCCGGCGAGCCGCAAGGCCTCCGAGCTGCGGAGCGAGATAGAGAAACTCATGGGACACCTGGGCGTGGACTGGGAAGCCGTCAATGCCGCCAAGCTCCGCCTGGACCGGATCCGCCGCAAGGTCCACGAGATCGACCGGCTCACCTACCAGGAGGACCGGGTGACCGGCGAGGAGAACCACTACTTCCAGGTCTGCACCTCCGACATGAACGGGGACCCGGAGCGCTTCGAGACCGAGGTCGACGCCTTCCTGGCCGAGGCCTCCACCCGCCCCGCGCGCCGGGACAGTTTGCGGCTCGCCTACCTGGGCGTCCCTCCCATCGTCTCCGGGCTGTACGGTTTCCTGGAGGGGCTCTCCGCCAGGGTCGTCTTCAACGAGACCCAGCGGCAGTTCTCCATGCCCTACGGCATAAACGACCTGGTGGAGCAGTACCGCGCCTACACCTACCCCTACGACATCTTCCACCGGATTGAGGACATCTCCCGCGAGATCGCGGCGCGCCGGGTGGACGGGGTGATCCACTACGTGCAGTCCTTCTGCTTCCGGCAGATCGAGGACATGGTGCTGAGAAAGAGCATCTCCCTGCCGATCCTGACCCTGGAGGGCGACAAGCCGACGGGCATCGACGCCCGGACCAAGATCAGGGTGGAGGGGTTCCTGGAACTGCTGGAGGACCGCAGGTAACCGGCCGCCTGGGGAATATACCGGTGGCTCCAACCTTTGGTGCAGCGCTGGACGACACCGGCCCCAACCCTGAAAAATATACAAGTGGCTCCTGCCATTAGCAAGAGCTGCCGAGTAAAATCGACCAGCACCCTCGGAGATTCAGCCACGTGCCAGACACCTTGAAAATCGGAATCGACCTCGGAAGCAGGAAGGCGAAGTTCGCGCTGCTGCGCGGCACGCAGATCCTCAGGCTCGCGGACCAGGACACCATCGCCTTCTACAAGAAGTACGGCTCCATCGTCGGCGAGGAGCTCTCGCTCGACCTTTTGGGGAGCGGCATCTTCAGCTCCGAGGAGCTGGACCAGGCGGCGATCACCGTCACCGGGTACGGCAGGAACAGCATCAACCTGCACGGCGCCCGGGTGGTTTCCGAGATCAAGGCGCACGTGGCCGGAGCCCGCGCCCAGACCGGTCTCGCCGACTTCACCCTGCTCGACATGGGCGGCCAGGACACCAAGGTGGCACAGGTCGTCGCCGGACGCCTCAACGACTTCGTGATGAACGACAAGTGCGCGGCCTCTTCCGGGCGCTACCTGGAGAACATGGCGGCCGTCCTGGAGGTGAGCCTCGAAGAGCTCTCCTCCCATTCGGAGGGGCCGATCGCGCTGGACGCCACCTGCGGCATCTTCGGGGAGAGCGAACTGATCGGCCAGATCCTGCGCGGCCACCCCCTGGGAAGCCTCTGCGCCGGGGTGAACCTCACCCTGGTGAAGCGGGTGCTCCCGATGCTGAAGCGCTTCCCCTCGCAGACCCTGGTCATCACCGGCGGGGTGGCGCTGAACGGCGCCATGGTCGCACTGCTGACCGCAAGCTGCGGCATGAAGGTGGTCATCCCGGAACACCCGCAGCATAACGGAGCCATCGGCTGCGCGACCCTCTAGCCAGATTTTCCTTGAAATTTCAGCCCCGTGCGTTTAACCTCTCCCGAAGCTTTAATTTTCCCGGAGGGGTTTCATGCGCATCAGCAAGAAAGACTGGATTTTCATAGCCATCATAGCGGGAGTGTTCGGCGTCTTCTTCCTCATTTCCGGCGAGGAGAAGACCAAGCGGGTCCCCCTGGACGACAAGCATAAGGCTGCCTACGAACTTTTCAAGAAGACCCAGAGCAAGATGGAGGTGGACAAGGGTTGCCCCGTCTGCCACTTCGAGCCCGGCGGAGTCCCCTTCCCTGCCAAGCATCCCGTGAAACCCCAGGGCGGCCCGATGCGCTGCCTGTTCTGCCACAAGCTCAAGCTTTCCGGCATTTGACGGCGCTGAACCTGACTGGCGAGTTGGAGCGGCTGATCCGGGACATAACCGCCCGCTGCCCCGAGCTGCAACACGTGGTGCCCGAGCGGCTCCTGGTCTGCGTCTCCAGCGGGCGGCCCGGGGTCGGCGGCAGCCTGGCCAAGATCCACCCCTTGCGCTTTGCCGGCGGCGAAAAGTCGATGACCTCCCGGCGCGGCAGGCGCCGGGTGCTCTGCACCATGCCGACCATAACCCACCAGGGTGAAGAGATCCTCTACGTGGTCTACTTCCTGGTGCCCCGCTTCCTGGAACTCCCGTTCCGCGAGAAGCTCATCACCGTTTTCCACGAGCTGTACCACATCTCCCCCGCCTGCGACGGAGACATCCGGCGCTTCCCGGGCAGGAACTATGCCCACGGCTCCTCCACCAAGAGCTACAACGCACTCATGGGGATGCTGGTGGACGCCTACCTGGAGCGGCTCCCCGAGCTCTCGCGGCCAAGCTTTCTGGAAGGGAACCTGGCCGCGCTGCGCGAGCGCCACGGCGCCATCGTGGCACGCCGCCTGCAAGCCCCCCGCATCTGCGTAAGCCCCGCCTGAAGCTGAAATAACGGGTCCCGATTTTCGGTTCAGCGAGGTTTCGCGTGGGCCCGGGGTGCCCTCCCTTCGACTCCGCTCAGGGACCGCTCGTTTTCCGTTCGCTGAGCGGAGTCGAAGCGCAGCAGATGCATCAGTTAATCCCTCAACCCGCCACCCCAAGGCCGTCAGATCATTAAGGAAAGGGGGAAGCCATTTTTGGCTTCCCCCTTTTTTGTCTTTCTGCCGGTCAGTTTTCCCCCGGGTCGTGCGCCCTGGCGGCGCCCTCCAGGACACGGCTGTCCTGGCAGGAACGCCGCTGCGACCGCAAGAGCCTATTTCTTGACGACGCAGTCGATGACAGCATCGATCCTGCGGTTTTTGGCTCTCCCTTCCGGCGTGGAGTTGTAGGCGATGCGCCGGGTCGAACCGAACCCCTTGGCCGACAGGCGGCTCGCATCGATGCCGAGGTTCTGCACCAGGTAGTTGACGACGGCCTGCGCGCGCGCCAGCGAGAGCTTCATGTTGTTCTCGTCACTCCCCACGTTATCCGTGTGACCCTCGATGACCGCGGTCGTCGTCGGATAGGTCTTCAGGTAGTCGCCGACCTTGGCGATCTCGCCTTGGTACTGGGGTTTGATGTCCGAGGAGCCGGAGTCGAAATCGACCACCAGGTACATGCAGAGACGCTCCGGAGGCTGGACTTCCTTCACGTCGAAGGCGCAGTCGATGATCGCCTCCATGCGCCGGTTCTTCTGCCTTCCCTCATCGGTGGCATTGTCGGCTATCGGGCGGGTCAGGCCGTACCCCTTGGCCGACAGGCGCGAGCGCTCGATCCCGAGGTTCTCGACCAGGTAGTTCACCACGGCCTCGGCTCGACGCTGCGAAAGGTCGAGGTTGTAGTCGGCGCTCCCCACGTTGTCCGTGTGCCCTTCGATAACGGCGGACGTGGTCGGGTACTTCTTCATGAAATCGGCCACCCGCGCGATTTCATCGCGGTATTCCGGCCGGATCTCGGCCGAGTTGATGTCAAACTCGCCGTGCAGCGTAATGCAGTACTTGAAATGACCCGGTGTCGGCTCCTGGGCCGGGAGCGGCGCCAGCGGCTCCTCGGCGGGGGGCGCTTCGGGCTGGGCCACCGCTGCCGCCATCGCCTTCTTTCCGCCGAACAGGAAGTCCACCCCGACCGTGTACTCGATGTCGTGGTAGGTATGGTCGTCGTGCTTCATGGCCAGGCCGCGCAGATCCCCCCTGAGCGCCAACCCGTCGGTCAGGAAATACTTTACCCCGCCGCCGTAATTGAAGACTCCGTAGGTGGTTTCAGCGATATGGGATTCGCGAAATTGTCCGCCGTAGCCTGCCGCAAGGTAGGGGACCAGGGGACCAGCGGGCATGAAGTGGTACAGCGCGTCAAGGTGGTAGCTGTAGACGTTGACCCGGCCGAAATCAACGTCAGACCCCCTGGTCCTGACATAGTCGAAGACCGCCTCCGTGCCGAAGTTCTTGGTGAAGTTATAGCCGGCACGCACCCCGAAAACGGGCCTCGTTTCGAGATGCTCCCGGCCCAGGAAGGAGTAGCCGCCGACGTAGGGGGAGACGGAGAAGCTCTCCGCCGTCACCCCGGCATGTGCGACACTCAGCGTGGCGAGGAGTAGTACGGGAACCAGGAAGGGGAGCAGGAACCTTTTCATCTTCAAACCTCCTTTTACGGGGAACTTTCAGAGCACTCAGCCCCGGGCTGAGGTCAGTGGAGACGCCAGGAAGCCACCGGCATCGGCTACCCAAAGACATGCACATGAGAAGGCTATCATCCTTTAGGCGGCGCGCAAGGGAGCTGGTTCATTTTATCGGAGATTTGCACGGTAATTGTGCGTGCCTGCCGGTCGCGGAGGGCGCAAAAAAGCCCTTTACTCCTGAGACATTGGAGGAAAGGGCTTTGGCGGGGAAAAGTGGCGCGCTGGGCGGAATCAGGGAAAAGCACCCGCCGATTCGGCGAGGCGCCTGAAGGGCACTACCGGCGCAGGACCAGGGAAAAGTGTTCAATGAGGAACTGGGCCACCTGGGCGGCGTCGTTCAGATCCAGCACCGGCACGTCCAGGTCGAGCGGCTCGTCGCTCGCCACGGCGATCAGGGTCGGGTCGTGATGCTCTCCCCTGCAAATAAGCGTGGCGCTGCGCTCCTGGCGGTGCAACTCCAGCTTCGGCATGCCGCTTTGCTTGAACCCCTCGGTCAGCACGAAGTCCACGTCCTGGAAATAGGTCGCGATCAGTTCCTCGACCGGCGGAGGCGTCTGGTGTTTTTTCACCATGGCGAGCTTTTCCGGGGAGGAGATCAGCATGGTGTCCGCGCCGGCCGCAGCCAGCCGATAGCTGTCCTTGCCCGGATGATCTATTTCGAAACGGTGGGCGTCATGCTTGATGACGCCCAGGCGAAAGCCACGCTCTTTGAGTTGAACAATGACCTTTTCCAGCAGGGTGGTCTTGCCTGTTCCGGACTTCGCCACGAACGAAACTGCCTGTATCTGCATGTCTACCTCCCTCCCTCGTAACCGGTTTGTTGTCGCACTGCGGTTCCCGTTCCGCCGGCGGACGGCATAAGGCGCCGCCCAACCCGCCAACGGCATGGGCCAGTAAAGCTCGGACCTGACCGCTCTCCTTTGTCACCGTACCCCATTAGGGGCGCAGGACCTCGACTATATCCGGCTCAGCAGCTTTAGTCAACTGTCTCCCTGCGGCCATTGACCCCGCAGACAGGGGGTGCAAAGATATTTTCAAGTGTACTATTTACATCTAACCCCGGAAGCGCTCTTATTCAATGGTTTGTGCACGGCACCATCTTTTTGCAAGTATAGATATTGGCATCCCTGCACGCAGCTAAACAGAGTCTCATCTCACAATAACCGTTATACATCAGCCAGTACTGCTGTGAGCGAGTGTATGGCATGGTATCTGTATAGAGTAATTTCAACATTTAAATACTGAGTCAAAGTTGTCGAACGTAAAGCACTTGTTGTAGCCGGCACTAAGAGACCAGTAGTATCTAGGAATAGCAGACAGTCAGCAGAGTTTTCGGTATCGGTGCAGATCAAGTAGCCAGTGAGTCAACTGTCGTGACGCACCAGCAGGCACACCTAACGCCGACTGTAGAGGCCGTACCAAAAGCCGGCAATGTCAGCGGCGCGCGGCTTCATGCTACTCCGGCGACCGAACCAAAGGAAATGGTCATGGAACAATTGGCAATATTTTCCGGGACTCTGGGACTCTCCCCTCCCTGGCAAGTGACTTCGGTCAGCTTTGCCAGGGAGTCGAACCGATTGGACATCACCGTCCACTACGAGCAGGCAAACTCGCTGACCTGCCCCGTCTGCGGGGCGCCGGGGGCCATCTGCCCGTTTGAATCGGAGACCGAGACCTGGTTCCACGAAGATTTCCTCAATTATGCCACCTACCTGCACGCCCGGGTGCCCAGGCTTTCCTGCAGCTGCGGCGACCTCCCGCGCCCCTGGTGCCGGGCGGGCTCCAAGTTTTCCAAGCTTCCCTGATCCCCCGATTCCCAGCCCAAACCCTGCAGTAGCCGACGGATGGGACACCTCAAGGTGCCAGGCGTGCTTTCGGCCAGCACCGGCACGAGCTGCCCTTAGAACGACAAAAACCCAGCGCAGCAGCCTGAAGCTGTCTGCGCTGGGTTTCTTGCCGAGGTTTCCCGGTGCTGTCTGCTACCGTCCGGGAAAGTTAGGACGCCGTGCTTAGAAGTTGACCAGGCCTACGACTTTCCTGAGGATGGTCAGAGCGTCGGCCACCCCGATGGAGCCGTCCGGCGCCGGCGCCCCGTTCACCAGGGGCGAAACGTCGCCGTGCAGCAGGTCGTTGAAGCTTGGGGTAACCAACCCGACCCCGATGCGCAAGGCCCTCAGTGCGTCGGAGACATCGGTGCTGCCGCTCCCCTTGAAGTTGCCGTCGGGGACCACGAGGGCGATCTGGGTGGTCCTGACCGCGATGTTGCCGCTGCCGTCCGTGGCGGTAACCGTGATGCTGTTGTCCCCCTTCGCCAGCCCGCTCAACGGGCAGCTCCAGTTGGTGCCGTTCACGCTGACTGCTCCGGCCAGGGCCGGGCTGCTTATGCTCACCACCGGGGTGATTCCTGCGGTGACGGTGCCGGTCAGGATCTGGGCCGATCCGGTACTCGGTATGTTGAAGGGGTTGATGGCCAGAGCCGGCGGAATGAGCGGGGGAGCCGCCGCTTTCGCCACGCCGAACCCGTCGCCGGTGCGGAAGGTCGGCAGCGCCGCGGAGTCCACGTACTGCACCCCTTCCCAGGTCGGCAGCGGCGTCGGCAGCAGCTGGAACTGCCCCGGTTTCTCAATGTCCCAGCGCAGCAGCATGGAGTTATCCTCGTGCTGGGTGTTGTGGCAGTGCTCCATGTAGGTTCCGGCAAACTCCCGGAAATTGATGGCCATCTCGACGCTGTCGAGTGAGTCGCTGTCGGGACCGATGCGATAGACGTCCTTTCTGGCCCATTTTTCCCACTCGGGAACGGCTTTGCCGCCACGGGAGAGCAGGATGCCTTCCTCGAAGTGGACGTGGACCGGGTGGCTCCAGCCGCCGCCTCCCAGTTCGATCCTCCAGATTTCCAGGGTGCCGTCCCCGCTGAAGCCCCCCTGGGTCGGGCCGGTGGAGAGCTGCGGCGCCGCTGAGAGGCGCCGGGGGTCCATGTTGAACCCGGCGCCGCCATCGGTCTTGATGGTCCAGGGTGCCGAATCGGTGCCGGAGGAGCGGCCGAAGGTGAAGGTGCGGTGCCGCGCGGCAGCCAGCTTGGCCTGGTCGGCGGGGTCGTCACGATGCAGTTTAAGCGGGATCAGGGTGTTCTTGCCGGTTATGTAGTCCGCCGGGTCGAGGCTCTGGTCCGTGCCGGTGTAGGCCTGGACCCGCAGTTCCATGAACTTGCCGACGCAGGGGTCGCCGTTGAGCCAATGGTCGGGGACCCCGTTGGCGTCGAGGTGCAGTTGTGCCTTGTAGCTTTCGTTAAGGATGCTCTCCAGGGGGATCTTGTTGCCGGTGACCTTGCCGCTGGTGTGCTCCAGGGTGTTGACGAAATAGAGCTTGTCGCCGGGCTGCAAACCGTACTTCGCGAAGTCGACGATGATGTCGTAGCGCTCGGCGATCCCCTGGGTCGGCAGCACGGCGTTGTGGGTCGCGCCGGCGCTTGCGTCGAAGGCGACCGCGTGCTCCATGAGGTTACCGTCGTTGGCGATCATGTGGAAGGGGATCCGGTTGTAGGACAAGCCCGAGCCGGCAGGTCCGGGGATCTGCCCGGTCGTGCCGTTCACCTGCTGGACCAGGCCGATGGCGAGAAAGCGGGAGACCGAGCCGTCCAGGATGCGGAAACGGTAGCGGCGCGCCCGGACGTCCAGGTAGGGCTGGTAGGTCCAGTTGACCAGCAGGTTGTCGCCCACGAAGCCGTCGGTGTTGAAGATGTTGAACCAGAGCTGGCCGTCCTTGTCCCAGGCCTTGTCGGCGACCACCAAGTTGACGTCGTAGTCGCGGTTACCCCAGGGAAGCGCGCTGCCGCTCGGGAGCCGCAGGTTGACGCCGTCGTTCACCGCCTCGTTGCCCCGGTCCAGCGCGCTGTAGTAGTTCATCATCGCGGCGTTCCCCTTGTAAACGTTTTGCGCCGTGAAGTCGAGCATGTGGTCGTGGAACCAGTGGGTGCTCATGGTCTCGCGCCAGTCTCCGCGGATCGGGATGCTCCCGTTTTTGCAGCTCTTGACGGTCCCCTGGGTGTCGCCATTGACCATGAGCGTCTCCCCGTCGGAGCAGGGGAAGGCGGCCCTGGGGTCGCTCGCCGTCGTGTTGATGGTGTCGTAGCCGGCAAGCTGCAGCGGCCAGCGGTAATCGTAATACTGGCCGGGGAAGAAGAAGGCGTTGGCATAGCCGTCGCTCTCGGCCGGGGTGTGGCCGTTGTGCTCGTGGGTGGTTATGGTATGCAGCCCGAAGCCCCGGTTCGCCGAGGGGTCGATCGGCAGGTCGTTGTAGTGCCGCATCAGGATCGGCTGGCCGTAGCGGGCCATCAGGAGCTTGGGCGGGAAGGTTCCGTCGAAGGTCCAGAGGGCCTCCGGGCCCTGAATCGGCATGAGCGGGTGGAACCTGGCATCGAGCCCGTTGGTGGTGCCCACCAGGGTCGGCGCGCCGGGGACGGTGGAGCTGTACACCTGGTGGTACAGTCCGCCCGGCCCGAACTCACCTTTCTGGTAGCCGTGCATCTGCTTCGCGTCCCGGAAGCCGCCGTTCAGGCGCGCGCCGGCCTGGGCCGTTTTGAAGAACGATTGGGGATAGAATTCGTTCCAGCGCTGGTGGGAGAACCCTTGACCCGGCGGCCGCCCTTCGGCGGGAGCCTGGCTGAGGGCGCGTCCCATGAAGCTCTCGATCGCCGCTTTCCAGGGGTTCTGGTCCGTGGTGTCAGAGAATTGCGACATGAAGGGGCTCATGCCCGGCTGGGCCAGGAAGGCCTCCAAAGCGGGACCGCCGGCCGAGATCGGCGGCAGGGGATTCGAACCGGCAGGGAGGGAGGGGTTGATTTTCTCCGGGCCGAACTCCTCGAAGAGGAGCAGCTGCTGGGTGAAGGGCTGGGCGCCGAATAGCGGGCTCGGCTTACTGTTGGTGGGGACGTCGATCGCCCCGTTATTTTGCAGCGCGGCGAGCGGTATGACGCTGTTCACCGCGGTGTCGGCCTTGGTTCCGGTCGGCCCGCCCTGGAAGGAGCCCGCGTTGGCCTCGGGGAGGGCGGCCAGGTTGATGTCGACGAAGGGCGAGCCTATGAACGGGCCGGTGAGGACTGAGGGGTCTCCGGCAGGCGGCGGGCCGAAGGGGTCGAGCACTGCCGCGGGTACCGAAGCGGCGGCGAAGAGCACAAAGAGCGTTGCCCCGAGGAAGAATCCACCGGTGCTCCTTATATGGGTAAAGATTGTCGTTGTACGGTCATGGGTCAACATGTTGGATTACCTCCCTTCATTGATGCATTGTCCGCTTGAGCCAACCGGACAAAAATTGCGCTACCGGCTACCGGCTACCCTTTCCTGCTGCCTGCCAGGGCCGGGGCGGCGCGGGGAAACCCCGCCGTCCCGGTCCCGACCGGATTCTTACTGTATGGTGACGCTCGCTATGCCGACGCCCATACCCGGTATGGTCAGGGTGGCGGTGTCGATGACACTGAGCCCCGTGGAGGCGATGGAGAAGTCTGCTGCGGTCGGGAAGTTCCCCGCCGCGATAGCGAAGCTGAGCGTGGCGAACTCGCCGGATGGGATCCCGGAGCTGTTGATGAGGCCGAGCACCACCTGCCCTGCGGTATTGGTGTTGGGGATCAGCGTCGAGCCGAGGCCGCCCCCGGAGGCTGCGATGTTGGCGGGTAGGATGCTGAGCCCCTTGCCGCCCGCGTAGTTCAGCGTGGCACTCACCCCACCGATCAGCGTCGCGGCGGGCAGCGTCCCGGTGGTGCGCACCTTGACGATGGCCTGGGTCGGCTGCGAGATGAAGGGAACGCTGATCACCTGGGTCACATTCCCCGCGGTCGCGGAGACGGTCACCGAGGCCCCGGCCGCGCTGCTCGCCAGGCTGACCGTTGCGATCCCGCCCGTGGTGGCGGTGGCTCCCGAGAGCGTTCCGGAGCCTGTTGCGATGGCGAAGGTTACCGCGGTGCCGTTGGGGACCGGCCCACCGGCGGCGCGCACCACGTTGGCGCTGATCAGCACCGGCAGTCCGGTGGTGACGCCCTGGGCGGCCCCCGCGCTGAGCGCGATGCTTGCGGTGGCGTTGGGATCGACGAAGCTGATGGCGGCGATGGAGTCGGAAGCCGTCCCGGATTTGGCGATCACCGCCGCAGTGCCGACCGTGGCGCTGGACAGGGTGACGCTGACCAGGCCGTTGACCGTGGAGCCGCCCGTGGCGGAGAGTGTCCCGAAATTGGTGCTGAAGCTGACCAAGGTGCCGTCGGGCACGGAGGACCCGTCACCCTTGGCCACATGGGCCGTGATGGTCTGGGACCCCCCGATGGAGAGCGAGGTCGGCGTGGACGGTGTCGTGTGAATCGCGGCCGGGGCATTGAGGTTTCCGGCCGGGGTGTCCAGCACCGGGTTCGGGTTGTTGGCGCCGGCGGCGAAGTTGTTGCCCGACGCCAGTATCTGGCTGCCGGTCTGGGCGCTCAGCCCGGCACCCGCCAGTTGGGCGCCCAGCGCCGTTTCGATAGCGGACATGGTACCGCCCGCGCCGAAATCCTTCTGGTACTGGGAAAGGGACGCCAGTGCCAGGGCGTAGTTCTGCGCGGCGGCGCTCGTGCCGGCCGGGAACGGTTTGGTCGGGTCGAGCGGCTGGGTGCTTATGATGTCGGGCAGGTTGAAGGCGGTCGCCACCTTGGCGTTGGAGCTGGCGATGGCCGCGTCGGTGAGGCTCGCGCCCACCCCCTGGTAGGCCAGTTCGGTGAACGGCGTCACCGTCCCGCTCAGCAATCCGGTCCGCCTGGCGGCGCCGGAGATGTTGCCGAAGATGGCCCGCAGTCCGTTGGCGCCGAATTGGTCGGCGACGTTCCTGATGGCGCCGGTCGCCTCATCCTGATAGCTGCCGCCGGTAACCTGGACCACCAGCCCGCCCTTGGTGCTGCCGGGAGGCAGGGTGAGGTTGTAGCTGCCGTCGGCGGCCGTGCTCCCCTGGGCCAGCACCGTCGTGCCCAGGCGGGGGATCGCCAGCCGCGGGTTGGAAGTCGAGCTGGAGATGACCTCGAAGACCCTGACGGTTCCGCCGCTGATCGGCCCTTTCGTTGCTGTTCCGCTCAATGCCGTACTCCCTGGTGTAGCGGCGCCCAAACCGCCCGTAGTGGCTCCACCGCCGCCTCCGCCTCCGCAGCCCATGGCGACCAGTAAAAGTCCGCTTAGAAACAATCCCGAAAAAGTTCTTACTCTCATGGCCTTCTCCTCATATACTTTCTTTTACCTTGAATGAGTGGTCCCCTGCTGTTTAGTTGCGGAAGCATCAAGAATTCATCCGGGTTTACTTCCCTGAACAAAGGTGAAACTGTATTTAATGCAAACTGTATCTTCACGTAGCATGCCAAGATGAGACCCGGTGTGGAAAGGCCTTGAATACAGGCTTTAGCAGCTGCAGATCAAAGGTGACCTGCAGCGGTCGCCTTGGGGATGAACTTCCGACAGGTGCAGGGCGCACCGGTAGGGGTCTGGAATCACAGTGGTTTTATTCGATTGTCGCGTTTTGAATTATGCCAATTTGTTTGCAGGGGGAAATGAGGCCGCAAGGAAGGCGGTGCAGCGGGAAGCGAGGTACGGGGCGCCAAAGCAAAGGGGCACCCGCGCTGGATGCCCCTTTGCCTTGGCCAAGGCTTTGTCGTGAACTTATGGTGTCTTCCAGCGCCATTTTCCGCTCGCCCTCCGGGAGAGCAGCTGTGTTCGGCGTCAAGGGGCAAACGGGTTACGCAAAATCAGGAGACCATGGTTTCATCTCTTTTGGCATCGCATCCCTGGCAGGCGCGCGGCCGGGGGAGGCTCCGGCGCAGTTCCCCGCTAGAAGTTGATGATCCCCACCACCTTGCGCAGGATCTGCAGGGCGTCGGCGACATCGATCGTGCCGTCCGGGGCGGGCACGCCGTTTACCAGCGGCGCGACGTCGGCGTGCAGCTTCTGCTCGGCGCTCGGCTGCAGGATCCCCACGGCGATGCGCAGGGTGCCCAGGGCGTCCGAGATGTCCACCTTGCCGTCGAGGTTCATGTCGCCGTCACTTGGGACATAGGAGAGGCTCGCCGTCCGGACCGTCAGGTTCCCGGCCGCGTCGCTGGCGACGACCGTGATGGGGTTGGCGCCCACCGCAAGCCCGGAGATGGTGCAGTTCCAGACCGTACCGCCGGCGCTGGTGAGCACCGGGCCGACGCTGGCGGCCGTGCCGACCACGACAACCGGGGTGAGCCCCGGGTCCACCGTGCCGGAGATGGTTTGCACGGCGCTGGCGGTGGGGGTCTGCACCGGGTTGAGGGTCAGTGCCGGCGGGAGCAAGAGGGTGATGACCCCCTTGACGCTTGCCGAGGTCCCGGCCGGGTTGCTGGCGGTCACCGTCAGGGTGTTCGCCCCCTTGACGAGCCCGCTCAGCTGGGCGCTCCAGGTCGTGCCGCTGACCGTCACCAGACCGGCCCTGGCCGGCGTATCCAGCACCAGGGCGACGCTGGAGCCCGCATCCACCGTGCCGCTGACGCTTTGGGTCGGGATGCCGGTGGGGCTCGCCAGCGGGTTGATGCTGACCCGAAGCGAAGGCGCGGCGACCCCGTTAGCGTCCCGTGCGGGGATATTGATGAAACCGGGGTCGCCGTTGGGGACGAAGATCTCGGGATGGTCGAAGGGGGCCGACTCGTTTCTCACCCGCTCGTCGGTGAGCGACTTGAGGAAGGCGACCAGGGCGGCCTGCCGGACCGGGAAATTTTGCAGGACGACGTTCTCGACGATGCCGGGGTCGAGGCTCGCCTGGTTGGCCGCCGGGAAGTTGCCGCCGCGGGTGTAGAAATCCACCACGTCGTCCAGCGTCAGCACGCCGCCGTCGTGGAAGTAGGGGGCGGTCAGCTCCACGTTGCGCAGGGACGGCACCTTGAAGTTGCCGCCGTTGGCGACCGGGAAGTTGGCTGGGATGGCGGGCGGCAGGATCGGGGTGGCCGGCGTGCCGAGCGGGAACAGGTTCGGGTTGAAACCGAGGTTGCTGATCGCCTGGAGTTCCGCCAGCGACGAGAAGGAGAGCGGGAAGGGGACCCCGGTCAGGGAGTTGGTGAAGGGGGAAAGCCCGCCGCGCCCGATGTCGTCCGTGGTGGGGCGCACCGCGGTGTTGTTGAAGCCGTTGTCATAGATGATCTGCTGGCCGTTTGCCACCACCATCGGCTCGATCAGGGCGTTGGCCGAGTTGCTGACGAAGGCCTGGTTACGCACGGAGGCCGCGGTCAGTTCGGTGTTCAGGTGGCAGGCGGAGCAGCCGGCGGCCCCGAAGAAGAGGTTGAAGCCGTCCTGCTGCTGCGGGGTGAGCGCGCTGGCGTCCCCCCCCAGGAACCGGTCCAGCGGGGTCTGGTCCGATACCAGGGTCGCCTCGTAGAGCTGGATCGCCAGCCCCCAGAACAGGGAGAAGTTCGCCTCCATCTGGGTGAAGCCGTCCGGGGTGAGCTGGCTCGAGTTCCAGAGGTTGTTCTGGAAGGCGTCCTGGATCATCTGCTGGTAGCTCCCCGTGAGCCCCTTGGCGGGCGAGGGGGTGCCGTCGGCCAGCAGCACGGACTGGGACAGCGGCCCGAGCACGCTGTCGCCGGGGTGCACCAGCTGCTTGGCCAGCGGGACCAGGCTCAGCATCTTGCGCCCGAGCTGCGGGAAGGTGCGCCCGGTGTAGGACATCTCGGTGTCGTCCAGCGGCGGGCCGGTCGCCTGGGAGGCGAGCGAGGCGAACTCGATGACCACCGGCAGCTTGGTGAGGGTGTTGTTCACGTTGAACCAGACCCCGGCAGAGGGGTCGAGGGGACCGAAGGGGTTCTCCCCGTTGAAGACGAAGTGGGCCCGTCCGTCCCAGAAGTTGTTGAAGTTGAAAACCGCGTTGAAGACGGAGGGCGCGTTGCGAGCCGTCACCCGGCGCATGTTGACACCCCCCGCCTGGAACACGGGGTCGGGTACCGGGGTCCCGTTGTCGACCGCCGAGCCGGGCTGCACGCTGACGAACTGATTGAGCTTCACACCCTGGGAGCCCACGACGTCGTTGGAGTCGCGCAGCACCGCAGAGGCCTGGAACTCGGGGTTCTGGCGCTGGTGGAACGGGAAATCGGTCGGCTGCAGGGTCTCGTTGGGCCCGCGCACCTGGAAGGTGGTGTCCGGCACCAGCCCCCGGGTACCCGGGTTGACGGTGTTTTTCAGCCGGCTGTCCACGCCCGCCTGGAAGTGGCAGCTGCCGCAGGCCTGGATTCCGTCGCTCCCCACCTGCATGTCCCAGTAGAAGGCCTTGCCGAGCTTGATGGCGGCAGGCTTGTTCTTCACGTACTGGAACAGGCTGGGCGGCTCGGGAACCGGGATCTGGTTCAGCGGCAGGAAGGTGGGGGGCGGGACGACCTGTGCCAGGACGCTTCCCGGGAGCCAGAGAAGGATAGAGACGGTGGCGACGAGGCGCAAGAGTGTTCGTGACGTCATGAAGAATGATCCTTTTTGTTCGGCGCTGGGCGCCGTGATCCTAGCACTAAAAGTTCAGCAGACCAACGACTTTCCTGAGGATGGTCAGGGCGTCGGCGACGTCGATGCGGCCGTCCGGAGCCGGGACGCCGTTAACCAGCGGCGCCACGTCCCCGTGCAACAGGTCCGCGGCGCTCGGCTGCAGCAGCCCCACCGCGATGCGCAGCGCCGTCAAGGCATCGGAGACGTCGGCGACGCCGCTTCCCTTGAAGTTGCCGTCCGGCAGAATCAGCTGCACGACCGCGGAGGCGGAGCTTAGGTTGGAGGCGAAGTCCCGGGCGCTGACCGTGATGGTGTTCGCCCCCGGGACCAGCCCGCTGACGGTGCAGCTCCAGCGGCTGATACCGACCCCGCCGACCGTGATTACCCCTCCGGCCCGGGCGCCCGTGTCCAGCTGCACCGAGGGGGTCGCCCCCAGCTCGACGGTGCCGCCGATGCTCTGGCTGGTCCCCCGGGTGGGCGAAATGACCGGGTCGAGGGTCAGCACCGGAGGGGTCGCCTTGACGGTCCAGGTCGCGGTGCTGGGGCTTGCGGCCGGCTGCTGGTTGCCGAGCGCGTCCCGCCCAAAGACGCTCACCGTGTGGCTTCCGTCCGGCAGGGAGCTCAGCGCGATGGGGGTTGCCACGGGGGTGTCGGCGCTCAGCGGGCCGGCGTCCAGACGGTACTGGTAGCTCACCACCCCGGTCCCGCCGACCGTCAGGATGGCGCTGTTCTGGTTGCTGATCCCCCCAAGCGGCGCACCAGTGATGCTGGCGCTCGGCAGCACCGTGAGCTGCAGGCTCAGGGTGGCGCTCCCCCCGCTCGGGGTGCTGGCGATGAAACTCACCGGATAGCTTCCTGCCGGCAGTCCGGTGGCGTTCAGGCTCCAGAGGGTCCCGGTCACGGTGGCGAAGGCGAAGGGGAGGCCGGGGACCTGCATCTCTACCGTCGACAGTGCGGAGACCGTGCCGCTGAAGGTCTGGCTGGTAAGGCTGATGGGGGTGGCGACCGGATCCAGGGTGAAGGCAGGGGCCACGGCAGGGGGTGCCCCGCCGGTCGCCGCCAGGACCACCAGGGTGTCCGCGGCGTCGCCGCTTGGCACCCGGAGCTCGGGGTGGTCGAAGGGAGCGCTCTGGTTCCTGACCCGCTCGTCGGTGAGGGACTTCAGGAAGTCCACCAGCTCGCCCCTCTTGGTCGCGTTCCCCCGCAGGTTGCGGATCGGCAGCATGGCGGCGGCGAGCTCCTGGTTGGCCGGGAAGTTCCCCCCCCGGGTATAGAACTCCACGACCTGGTCCAGCGTGTCCATGCTGCCGTTATGGAAGTAGGGGGCGGTCAGCTCCACGTTGCGCAGCCCGGGCGCCTTGAAGGCCCCGTCCACGGCGGTCGGGGTGGTCCCGGAGCTCCCCGCCGGCAGCTTGGGCGTCACGAAGGGAAGCCCCTGCAGCTGTCCCAGCCGGGAAAAGGAGAGCGGGAACGGAAAGCCGTTGGCGGCCCCCGCGCCGCGCCCCGGGTCGTCGGCCGTCGGCCGCACGCCGAGGTTGAAGAACCCGGCGTCGGCGAGCCGGTTGGCGAAGCTGACCGGGTCGGCGTCGATGCGCACCAGGGTGTTGCTGCTGTTGTTGCCGAAGGCGAGCCGGTTGCAGTCGGGCGGCTGGCAGGACGGGATGGCGTTACTCCCGGTGGCGGCGCTGGTAAACTCGGAGCCGACATGGCAGACGGCGCATTTGTCCACGAAGGTCAACAGGCCGTTTTGGGCCGAGGCGCTCAGGGAATCCGTGTTGCCCGCCGCGAACCGGTCGAAGGGGGTCCGGTCCGAGACCAGGGTCGCCTCGTAGAGCTGGATCGCGAGCCCCCAGAACAGGGAGAAGTTCGCCTCCATCTGGCGGAACTGCTTGTTGGGCTCGCCCGGGCCGGCCGGCAGCGCCACGGTCTTGGGGGAGCTCCAGTAGGGGTCGTTGAAGGCGTCCCGGATCATCTGGTCGTAGGTGGTGTTGAGCCCCCTGCCGCCGGCCAGGGTCCCGTCGCCCTGGAGGGTCGCCCTGGCGAGCGGCGCGCCGAGCACGGAATCGTTGGGGTGCACCAGCTGCTGCCCGAGCGGGGGAAGGCTCAGCAGCTTTCTGCCCAGCTCGGGAAAGCTCCGCCCGACAAATGACATCTCGACGCCGCTCAAAGGCGGACCGGTCGCCTGCGAGGCGAGGCTCGCGTTGGGGATGGCGATCCTTTGCCGGACCAGGCTCGCCTGGGCCCCGTCGTCCACCCAGATCCCCGCGCCCTGGTCCAGGGGGCCGAGCGGGCTCGCGCCGTTGAAGATGTTGTTGGCGCGGCCGTCCCAGAAATTGGTGTAGTTGAAGACCGCGTTGATGACCGAGGGGGCGTTGCGCCCGGTCACCTGGCGCGAGCTGCCGAAGAGCGGGCTGGGCTGGGCGGAGCCGGAGTCCTGGGCCGCGCCGGCGTTGATCTCCAGGAAGTTTGCCAGCGAGAGCCCCTGGGAACCGCCGATGTCGTTCAGATTGCGCACGACCACCGTGTTCGGGTCGAGCGGAAGCCCGGTCACCGGGTCGACCCCGAGCCTGCCGTCCACCGGGGTGGTCTGGAAGAACGGGAAATCGAAGGGCGTCAGAGTGTAGTTGAGGCCGGAGCCGGGTATGTCGAAGCTGGGCAGCCCCCCCGGGGAGGCCGCCGGCCCAGGGTTCAGCTGGTTGGTGAGCCGGTTGTCCGCGCCGGCGCTGAAGTGGCAGCTGGCGCAGGCCTGCACTCCGTCGCTCCCCGCCTGCATGTCCCAGAAGAGCGCCTTTCCCAGCCGGATGGCGGCGTTTTTGTCCTTCACGAATTGGCTCAGGTTGCCCGGCTCGGGAACCGGGATCTTGCCGAGCGGGAACGGGATGGCCCAGAGCGGGCTCTGGAGCAACAAGCTGCACCCTATGGCCATTGCGGCCAGACCCAGGGCTGCGGACACCTTCATAAATAACCCCTATCCATGCAACTTATCGAAAGAAACGAAATTTTATACTTTCGTCCCGGCCCTAGGCAACAACAATCCGCCACATTCATTAGAATTAACGCGCCGCGCCGGCCGGCTGCCCTGTTCGGGCTAGCCCCCACGGCCCCCCCGCAAACCGGAGAAATCCGCGGCGGCCGGTTGGGGTCGCCGCGGACTTGTTTCCCGCAGGTTGGAGGTGGGCTCCCGGGAAGGGAGAGCCCGCAGTTTGTTACAGGTTACCCGGAGGCGGAAACGATTTCCGCCTCCGGGGCTACTGATCAGCGGGTTAGAACCCCGAGGGGAGGCCGACCGCCTTCCTGAGGATGCCCAGCGCATCCGCCACCGTGATCTGGCTGTCCGGTAGCGGCACCCCGACGCCGTCCAGCGGTGCCACGTCGCCGTGCAGCAGTTCGGAGGGGCTCGCCGTTACGAGCTGTACCGCTATCTGCAGCGCCTTCAGGGCGTCGGCTACGGTCACCGCACCGTCGCCGTTCAGGTCGCCGTCGGGTATGAAGCTCACCTTGAGGGTATGCCCGTTGGCGGTGATGCCGCTGAAGGTGAAGCTCGGCAGCGCCCCTTGGGACACCCCGTCCACCACCACGTTGACCACGTGGTAACCGGCGTTGGGGGTGAAGCTGAAGGTCTGGCTGCCGCCGAAGGGGACCAGCGTCGAGCCGGCCGGAGAGATGCTCCCCTTGGCGTCGCCCGTCACGCTCACGCTGAAGGTGGTGACGTCGAAGGTCGCCGCTAGGGTGACGGGGCCGGCGACCGGGGCCAGGGTCAGGCTCATCCCGGCAGGGGTGATGGCCTGGGACACACCGTTGACGGTCAGCGCCGTGATGAATGAGCCGAGGTCGGGGGTGATGCTGTAGCTCGGCGTCGCACCCGGCAGGACCGTGGCCGGGCCGGTGATGGTGCCGTGCAGCCCGGAGTTCAGGGTTACGGCGAAGCTGCTGACTGCGAAGCTCGCCGCGATGCTAACGTCGCCGGTGATCGCCGGCAAGGTTAAGGTGGTCACCGCGCCTTGGGACACGCCGTTTACCGTCACATCCACCACGTGGAAGTTGGCGCTCGGGGTGATGCTGTAGCTCGGCGTGTCGTTTTGCAGCACCGCGGTCGGACCGGCGATCACTCCGTTGGCGCCCTGGACCAGGGTGACGGTGTGCGGGTTCAGGGCGAAGAACGCGTTGATGCTGGTGCCGGCGCTGATTGCCGCCAGGGTGAGCGAGCTGGCCGCTCCCTGGGAGACGCCGCCCAGCTGCACGTCGGTTACGTGGAAGCCGGTGTTCGCCGTGATGCTGTAGGCCGGGCTGCTGCCGGGCACGGCCTGGAGCGGACCGGTGACGCTACCTGCGCCGGGCGGGGTGACGGAGGTCGTTATGGTCAGCAGTTGTGCCAGCTGCGCCGTGAGGCTCACCTGGAGCAGCGGCTGCAGCGGGTCATTGAAGGATATGGGCAGGGAGGCGCTTTTCGCCCCGGCTGCCGCGGACGGGGTAAAGCTCACCTGGACCTGGCAGCTTCCCTGGGCCGGGATGCTGGCGCAGCTGCCGAGCGCGGCGCTGAAGGCAGCTGCATCGGCTCCGGTTATCGGGGAGAGCTGCACGCTCAGGGGGGTGTTGCCGGGGTTGCCGATGCTAAGCGGCAGCGTCGCTGCGCTCCCGCTGACCGCCCGGGCGCCGAAGTCGAGGTTCGGGGCAACGCTTGCGAAGGCCTCCAGTAGCGGAGCCGGGGCGTTCCGGTTGGTGGTGCTGCCGTCGCCCAGCTGGCCGCTGAAGTTGCTCCCCCAGCTCCAGAGGGTGCCGGCGGCCTTGAGGGCCTCGGAATGGCTCCCCGCGGCAGAGAGGTAGGCCCAGTCGCTGGCCAAACCGGCTTCCTGCACCGGCGTGGCAGGGGGGGTCGGGTTGGCTCCGTTGCCGAGCTGCCCGCTTAAGTCGCTACCCCAGCTCCAAAGGGTGCCGTCGGCCCGTAGCGCCGTGGAATGAGAGTCGGCTGCGACGGCCGACAGGTACGGGGCCGTCAGGCTGTTGAGGACCTGCACCGGTGTCGGCTGGCCGGCGAGGGCCGGGTCGCCGTTACCGAGCTGGCCGTCGGAGTTGTCCCCCCAGGACCAGAGCGTCCCGTTAGCCTGCAGCCCGAGCGTGTGGCCGAGCCCCGCGCTGATCGCCTTCCAGCTGCTGTCGAAGCCTGGGTGCAGTAGCGCCAGGGCGTGGTTGGTCAGCTGCTGCGGGGAGCTGGTGGGCGCCAGGAAGGCGGCACCCAGCTGCCCCAGGGAGTTGTCCCCCCAGACCCAGAGCGAGCCGTCCGCCTGGAGCCCGACCGAATGGCTGCCACCCGCGGAAACCGCGACCCAGTTGCTGTTGAAGTTCCCGGTGCTCCCGGGGGTGAGTACCTGCTGCGGCTGGTTCCCCTGCAGGTTGGAGCCGACCCCGAGCTGGCCGGAGCTGTTGTCGCCCCAGGCCCAGAGCGTCCCGTCCGCCTTGAGCGCCAGGGTATGGGAATCTCCCGCGGAGACGGCCGCCCAGTCGCCCGTGCTGGTGATCTGGATCGGCACCAGGCTCGGGTTCAGCGAGCCGTTACCCAGCTGCCCGAAGCTGTTGTCTCCCCAGCTCCAGAGGGTCCCGTCCGAGCGCAGGGCGACCACGTGGCTCAGCCCCGCCGAGTGCGAGCTCCAGTTGGCCGCGCTCCCGACCTGGACCGGGGTGAGCCGGGCGGTCGTGTTGCCGTCCCCCAGCTGCCCCGAGAAGTTGTCCCCCCAGCTCCAGAGGGTCCCGTTGGAGCGGCGCGCCACGGTGAACTGGGCACCCGGGTCACTCCCCACCCAGCCGAGTGAGTCGCGGCAAGCCAGCACCAGGGAGGTCGAGCTCGTCGTGCTGCCGCTGCCGAACTGGCCGGAGCTGTTGTCGCCGAAGGCGTAGATCGCGCCGTTGGACTTGAGGGCGATGCCGTGGAAGGCGCCCCCCGACAGCGCGACCATATCGGCGCTGTTGGGAGAGGTCTGCACCGGGCTTATACTGAGGAGCGCGTTCTGCCCCGCGCCGAGCTGTCCGTGCCCGTTGTCGCCGAAGCTCCAGAGGGTGCCGTTACGCTTGAGTGCCAGGGAGTTGAGGGAGCCGGCCGAGATCCCGGACCAGTTCCGGTCGCTGCCGACGGGCGTCGGGGTGGGCTGGTTAATTCCTTTGCCTGCGCCGAGACCGGGTTGACCCAGCTGCCCGTTGGAGTTGGAGCCCCAGGACCAGAGGGTGCCGTCCGCTTTGAGAGCCAGCGAGTGGGAGTCTCCCGCTGCGATGGCGCTCCAGTCGTTGTCCGAGGTGGCGGTAGCCAGGATCACCTGGGCCGGCGTTGCCGGGCTGGTCTGGGGCAGGGTGTTTCCCTGGCCCAGTTCGCCGTTATTGTTGGAACCCCAGGACCAGAGGCTGCCGTCGGCCTGCAGGGCGAGGGCGTGCCCGCCGCCGCTGGCGATCGCCACGAACGCGATGCCGGAAGGGTTCAGCACCTGTCCCGGTGTATTCACCTGGGCGCCGGACGGGTTGCCGTTGCCGAGCTGACCCAGGGTGTTGTCGCCCCAGGCCCAGAGGGTGCCGTCCGCCTTCAGGGCGTAGGAGCTCGCCCCTCCAGCGGCCGCCACGGCGACCCAGTTGCGGGCCGTCCCGACCTGCACCGGGGAGCCCTGGGAAGCGATCGGGATTCCGGCGTTGTTGACCACGCCGAGCGCGCCGAAATCGTTCAGTCCCCAAGCCCACAGGGTGCCATCCGCCCGGAGTGCCAGGTTGTGTTCCAGCCCGGCGGCGATCGCAGTCCAGCTGCTGGCCGTACCGATGCGCGCCGGAGCGCTGTGGTCGGCAAAGGTGCCGTCGCCCAACTGGCCGAAGGCGTTTTGCCCAGCCCCCCAGAGTGTTCCGTCGGAGTGCAGGAAGATCGTGTGGCTCGAACCGGCGGCGACCTGTGGGGTTGCACCCCAGGACACGCCACCCGTCCAAGTGAGAATTAGTAACAAAGCCGCGGGGATTACCCACCCTGTGTACTGGCTAATGTTTTTCATGAGAAATCCCTCCCTGCGCCGATATTTCTTTAAGCTATGAAAATCCGGGCCGGCAGCTGACTGCCGGCCCGGAGCTATGTTGTTAACGGACGATGACCGTTATCCCTTCCAGTTTGGCGGGAGTGGCCTGGTTGGTCTGCATGCTGATCTTACGCAGGGCGTTGGGCGCCGGAGCGTTGCCGGGCGAAGACCAGGTAAAGGTGGTGCCGGTCACGGGAACCGTGACGAGCGTCCCGACACCGACCGTCGTGTTGTTGTAGATGGTCATGGTGGTTCCTGCCGGCGGGGCCGGAGTGATGGTACCATCTATGCGCCAGGTGGCGCCGTTTGTGGTGAACTGGGCGCGGGAAACCGCGATGGTCTGGGCGTTCACGGTCAGCGTGACGGTCGCCGCATTGGAGCTGAGACCGCTGCTGTCCTTGACCGTGTAGCTGAAGCTGTCCGCCCCGGAGAAACCGGCGGCCGGAGTGTAGGTCACCGTCCCGCCCACGTTCACGACTGCCGTGCCGTGCAGCGGAGCAGTCCCGATGACTACCGTCCCTGTGTTGATCGGGTTGGTTCCCGCGGTGTCGTTGGCGAGCACCGTGATGGTGACCGGGGTGCCGGACGGGGTGGTCGCCGCGTCGTTGTTGGCGGTCGGCGGGACCACCGGAGCGGTCACCGTGACCGTCACCGTTGCCGAGTTGGAGGTGGACGGAATGGCTGCGCTATCCTTCACCGTGTAGCTGAAGCTGTAGGTCCCGGCCAGGGCCGGAGCCGTGTAGCTCACCGTGCCGTTGGCATTGGCGGTGGCCGCCCCGTTCCCGGGGAGTATGGTCAGCGCCAGTGAGGCCGGGTTGATCGGGCTGCTGCCCGGTATGTCGTTGCCGGTCAGGTTGATGACGATCGCCGAACCGGTGGTGGTAGCGGCCGTGTCGGCTACGGCGGTCGGCGGCAGATTGGCTGCCGTGACCGTAACCGTGACCAGTGCGGAGTTTGAGGTCGCCGGGGTGGTGAAGTTGTCCTTCACGGTGTAGCTGAAGGTGAAGGTCCCGGTTCCGGCAGGCGCGGTGTAGTTCACCGTACCGTTGGCGAGCGCCACGGCGGTCCCGCCCGTCGGAGCCGTCAGGGTCAGGGAGGCCGGGTTCAAGGTGCTGGTGGACGAGGTGTCGTTGGCCAGCAGGTTGATGTTTATGGTCCCGTTGGTTATCGTGGAGGCCGCGTCGGGATTGGCAACCGGAGCCGTGTTGGCCGCCGCGACGTTCACCGTGACGGTGGCGGCGTTGGAGGTGGCCGGCGGTACGAATTTATCCTTGACCGTGTAGGTGAAGCTGTAGGTCCCGGCCGCGGCGGGGGCGGTGTAGGCGACCGTGCCGTTGGCAAGCGCCACAGCGGTGCCCCCGGTCGGTGCCGTCAGAGTCAGCGAGGCCGGGTCGAGGGTGCTGGTGGACGAGGTGTCGTTGGCCAGCACGGCGATGGTGATCGGCGTGTTGACCACGGTGCCGACGGTGTCGGGGTTGGCAACCGGCGGGACATCCGTCGCGGTGACCGTCACCAGCACGAGGGCCGGGTTGGAGGTAAGCGGCGGCACCAGTTTATCCTGGACCGTGTAGGCGAAGAAGTAGGTCCCCGGGGTGGCCGGAGCCGTGTAGCTCACCGTGCCGTCGGCATTGGCGGTCGCCGTTCCCCCGCTCGGGGGATCCAGCACCAGCGATGCCGGGTTGAGGGTGTCCGGCGCGGCAACCGTGTCGTTGCCGATCACGTTGATGGTGAGCGTCGTCCCGGCGATGGCCGCGGCGAAGTCGTTGACCGCTACCGGAGGCGTGCTGGCAGCGGTGATGGTGACGGTGACCGTCGCCGGGTTGGAGATGAGCGGCGGAGTCGAGGCGTCGCCTACCGCGTAGGCGAAGCTGCAGGCCCCCCCCGCCGGGACCGCCGCCGGGGCGGTGAACTGGATCACGCCGTCCAGCTGGTTCACGATCGTCCCGCAGGTCGGGGCCGAGGTGACCGTCACCGAGGCGAGGTTCAGCAGACTGGTGCCGGAGAGGTCATTGGCGGTCACGTTGATGGGAACCGTGCTCTTGGCCGGTACCGTCGCGCTGTCGGGGTTCGCCACCGGGGCGGCGACGATGGTCACGTTGACGGTTCCCGGAGGCGATACCGAGCCGAAGTTGTTGGCGACCGTGTAGGTGAAGCTGATGGTCCCGGTCGCCGTCGGCGTCGGGGTATAGGTGATGGTCCCGTTCGGGTTCACCTGGGTGAGCCCCGAGGCCGGCGGGGTCGCGATCTTCACGCTGGCCGGGTCGATGGTGCCGGAAAACGCGACGTCGTTGGCGAGCACCGCGATGATGACCGGTACTCCGGCCCGGGTGGAGGCGGCGTCCTCGTCCGCGAAGGGCGGGAACAGGGAGAACCCGGGGGTCGCCAGGATCGGGAACGCGGGTGCGTTGGTCGGCGGCCAGGCGATCAGGCCGGTCAGATTGCCGGCGGCGTCCATAAACTTGAACATCTGGTTCGGCGTGGGGAGCGGGGTCGGCCCAAGCACGGAATTCCCGAAATTGGGCGAGACGTTCCTGGGGTCGTAATTTTCAAACGGAAACGGCGTGAGTGGCTGCTGTGTCCCTTCGCAGGCACCGTTGCAACCGTTGGGCGAAAGCCGGCGGTCCAAAAGCCACGGAATCCCCGAGAAGCTGTAGGGGAACGAGGTCATGGCCAGGTTGATGTCGTCGAAGGCGCCGTAATCGATGACGATCGGCAGCCTGTAGTGGCCGGCCTGGGCGGCCCTTCCCTGGATGTCGACCGGCAGGGAGGTCAGGCCGTCGCGCCGGGAGCGGATGGAAAGCTCGCGGCTATTGGGCACGTAGAGATCGAAGTTCTCGGCAAAGTTGTCGCCGGTTGGCGTCGGGCATACCGAGGCGACGTTGACACCCGGTATGTTGGGGACGCCGGTGGTTTTTGCCGTCAACCCCAAAAGGGCGATGCACGGTTCCTGGCCGGAGATCTTTGCCCCGATGAAGAAGTCGGTGCGGACCTGGGAATTGAACACCCCGGTGGGTGCGGTGGTGAAGATGACCGGCCCCTGCTTCTTGTTGAATTCGGTGGTGTAGAAAATCCGATTGTGGGGAGCATTGGTTATCGGGTCGTAGTGGGTGGTAAAAAAGTCCTGCACGCCGTTGTGGTCCGAACCGGTAGTCCGGATATTGGCCCTTACCCGGGAAGCGGGCCACGCGGGGCCGTCAAAATCGGTTGCCTGGATCATAACGTAATCGGGCTGGGTCAGGTCGGGGTTGCCGGTAAGCGGATCCACCGTCCGGCTGGTGAGGTCGACCCCGATAACCGCGGACCAGGCAGAGAGAAATCTCGTCGACTGTACCGTTTCGTAACTGCCGGTGGCCGTTACGAAGTCGCCCAGTTCGATCGGGCCGAAGTGACGGGAATCGGCGGCCTCCGGAGGTACCGTCGTCGGGTTGTTGGTGGTGATGATCTGCACGTAGGGCTGCGTTGCCGACAGGGCCGGCACCGGGAGCGGCCGGTTGGTCTGGGGGCAGTTGAGATCGCCCTGCCCGTTAGCGGTCCTCGGGATGCAGGGGGGGAAACCGGTGGCAAAGGCGAAGGTGTAGTTATCCGGGTCGACCTTGAAGCGGACGTCGGGGCTGCAGTTGACGGCCGCGCTGCCGGCGGCACAGGCGAGCCCGCTCTGCACGGTGTGGCGTCCGGTCGGATCGTTCACCCTGACCATGACGCCGGTTCCGTCGTCGAGCTGGGTGGTGTTAAAGTTGCCGTTTAGCCGGAAATAACCTTGGGCATAGTTGATATAGGTGATATTGCCGTTGACGATTTCGTTGGCTTTGGCAATCCCGACCGACCCGGCGATCACGTTGCCGCTATCGGTCCGGTTGGCCAGGATGGTTGCCTGGGCGCCTTTTACCTGGGAATTGCAGCTGTCGGTCTTGGCGAGACCGGTCTCCGCGCTGCCGCCCGGACCGCTGGTCTTGCAGGCCGCCGGGGCGTTGGTGTAGAGCTGCTGCAGCGTCTGGTAATCGTTCGGGAGATCGATGAGCAGGTTCGCGGGCAGGATTACTATCTGCCCGCCCACCGTCATGGTCCCGCCGGACCAGACATTACCCGGCGTAGTGAGGGTAATCGCCTCGATCTCCCCTGTGATTGCCGCGCCGGTCTGGAGCGGCTGGGCCTGTGCTGTCCCACCGGTGATAGCCAGCATGCCCGCCAGAGTAAGCAGTATCCTGTATAACCGATATATGTTCTTCATGAGGTATCCTCCCTGTACTGCAGGGCCAGCTTTCGGCCCGGTTATCCTGCAGCAGCGTGCCCCGCAAGATAAAAGGCATACCCGGTCTGGCCGGCATACGGCTCGGAAAATGCGGCCTGCCCGCCGCCAGTTGGGCAGCAAACCAATGAGAAAAAGACCTATCTACGGCATTACCCTTTACAGGGATCGTGCCATTTTTTAAATGTTAAAATTACCCATTGATATTGATAAGTTATGCGGGGTATGGCGGGAAGATTGCCAGGTAGGAAAAAGGCCATTAATGATAACTGCTAGGCTGCGGGGAAAGGTATCAGGTCGTAATCACGCGACAATCGCCACGCTGTCGCGTTTTCGTGTCTGCCAATTATTTTGCAAGGTCTCGGTGTGAGGGAGAAGGGGCCGGGGGCATGCGGGGTTGGAGAGTGGGGGTGACGCTAGGGAAGCGGCAAGCGGGGCAAGGTAGCCCTCACGGGCAGGTGTCAGTCGCCGGGGAGCGGCAAAAGTGCAGCGTCGCAGGCGCTGCTGCCGGGTGGGCTGGAAGCCCAGCCGCTATTCTGCCTCCTTTTTCACCTTGAGCCGCATGTTGAGGGTCTGGCGCTTGAGCCCGAGCATGGTGGCGGCGATCCCCTGGTTTCCCTTGGCGGCCTGCAGGGCGCTGTTGATCAGCAGTTCCTCGGCCTCGTGCAGGGTCGGGAAGTGCCCCCAGATCCCCACCAGCTTCTTTTGCAGCGAAGCGTCGTCCCTCGGGTCCGCCGCCGGCTGGGCCTGCTGGCCGAGGTCCGCCGAGATGGCCTGGCGGAAGGGCTCCTGCGAGAGCATCCTGGACTTGCTGCGGGGCACCGCGTCGCTCACCATCCCCTGCAGCTCCCTGACGTTGCCGGGGAAATGGTAGGTTTCCAGCAGGTCGACCAGCTCCTTTGGGTAGGAGGGCGGGGGCATCTCCAGGCTCTCCGCCTCCTGGCGGATGAAGTGATCCAGCAGCAGCGGCAGGTCGTCCATACGCTCGCGCAGCGGAGGCACCTGCACCTGATGGCCGCAGAGCCGGTAGTACAGGTCGTTTCGGAACTTCCCTTCGGCGATGCGCTGCTGCAGGTCGCGGTTGGTGGCAAGCACGAAGTGGGCGTCGCTTTTCCTGGTGAGATCCGAGCCGACCGGGTAGTACTCCCGCTCCTGCAACAGGCGCAAAAGCTTGAGCTGCGACAGCTCGTTCAGGTCACCGATCTCGTCCAGGAAAAGGGTCCCGCCGGCGGCGCGCGCCACCAGCCCCTCCCGGGCCTGGTCCGCGCCCGTGAAGGCCCCCTTCTTGTGCCCGAAGAGGGCGTCGGAGAACATCTGGTCGTCCAGCCCGGCCGCGTTGAGCGCGACAAAATCCCCTTTGCAGCCGCTCAGGTCATGGATCGCCTGGGCCACCAGCTCCTTGCCGACCCCGGTCTCGCCGGTGATGATGATAGGCTGCCGGCTGCCGGCGACGACCTCCACGTACTGGAACAGCGACCTCATCTTGCGGTTGCGGGTGACGATCGAGGCGAAGGCGGCCGGATGGTCCAGGTTGTCCGCCAGCAGGCGCTGCTTCAGGGAAAAGAGCTCGCTCGACAGGTTGCAAAGCTCCAGGGCCTTCTGCACGCTGGTCAAAAGGCGCCCCGAGCTGACCGGCTTGACCAGGTAGTCGAAGGCGCCGAGCTTCATGCAATCCACGACGGTTTTGATCTCGTCGTTGGCGGTCACCACGATGATCGGGATGTGGGTGAAGTCCCGGGCGACCGTCTCCAGCAGTTCCAGGCCCGAGACGTGCGGCATGGAGAGGTCGAGCACCATGACCGCCACCGCGTTGTCTTCCAGGTGCTGCAGCACCTCGCGGCTGTCGCTCAGCGTCGCCACGTCGCGGATCCCCCCGATTTCCAGGCTCAGCTTGCTGGTGGCGAGGATCTGCTCCTCGTCGTCGACCAGCAGCACCTGCTTGCGAATCTGGGTGTAACGTTTCATTTAGGCCTCTCCTTTTCGGGGTTTTGCCGCGGGAATCCGGACCACGAACGTGCTCCCCTGCCCTGCTTCGGAGCTGAATTCCAGCGTGCCGCCGTGCTCCTTGACGATCGAGTCGCTGATGAAGAGCCCGAGTCCGGTCCCCCCGCTGTCCAGCTTGGTGGTGAAAAAAGGCTCCCGCACCCGGCGGCAATCATCCCGCGTCATGCCCCCCCCCTCGTCCCGCACCGCGATAATGACCAGCCCCGCGTCCGCGTCGAAATCGGTGGAGAGCCAGATGCCGCTGCCCTTTCCCGGTAGCGCCTGGCAAGCGTTCATCAGCAGGTTCATGATCACCTGCCCCAACTGCTGGCCGTGACCGGTGATGGGGGGAAGGTCGTCCGCCAGCTGCAGGTTGAAGTTGTCGGTGAATTTGATCAGTTCGTGCTGCAGCAGGGAAACCGCCGAGCGGGCGACCTGGCTCACATCGACCTCGCAGCGTTGCTGGTTGTGCTCCTGGCGCGCGAACCCCTTCAGGTTGTTGACGATGTCGTTCACCCGTCGGCTTCCCGTGCCGATCCCCCAGAGGAGCCGCCGGGTGTGCTCGCCCAGTTCGGGCAAGGGGATGCCGCCCAGGTAGATTCCCTCGTCCCCCTGCTCCTGGCCGTACTCGTGCAGCGCCTTGATCATGTCCGCGGTGATCCCCGCCAGCAGCTCGCAGTTGGCCATGATGAAATTGTTGGGGTTGTTGATCTCATGGGCCACCCCGGAGACCATGAGGCCAAGCGAGGTCATCTTGTTGGTCTGGATCAGGCGGGCCTGGATTTCCCGGGTCCGCTCCTCCATCCGGACCCGCTCGGTGACGTCGCGGAAGGTGCAGTAGGTGACCGGGACCCCCTGCAGCAGCATCATCCTGCCGCGCAGGGAGACCATGATTTCCTGCCCGTCCTTGCGCCGGCAGACGAAGTCCTGACGCGCCGCCCTCCCCGCCGCGATGCCGCCGATATCCCGCGCCAGCACGGGGGGGTCGGCTGAGGCGCAGACCAGTTGAAAGCCGCCGTCCTGCAGTTCCGCCTTGGAGTACCCGAAGATGTTCTCCGCCTTGACATTGGCGTCGATCACCTCGCAGCCGCCCGGCTTCATGAAGAAGATGGCGTCCTCGGACTGGTGGAAAATCTGCCGGAAGCGCGTTTCGCTTTCGCGCAGCGCATGCTCCATCTTCCTGCGGCTGGTCATGTCGCGCATGATGAGCAGGTATTCAGGTCCCTGTTCCTGGAGGATTTCGCTGATGGAGACGTTGGCGATCAGGATCAGGCCGTCGCGCCGTTTGCAGTTGAACTCGTTGAACAGAGGAGCCGACCGGTTTCCGGAGCGCTCGGAGCACTTGCGCATCAGGTCGAGCAGCGCCTCGTCCCCCGCCTCGAAGAGCAGGGTGGCGGGAGCTTCCAGCACCTCATGGGCCGCGAAACCGAAGATGTTCTCGGCAGCCGGGTTGAAGGACTTGATGGTCCCGCGCGCGTCGATGACGACGAGGGCGTCTATTACCTGGGAGTACACCGCGCTCACCCGGGTCTGCTCGGACAGGGCGGCCCTCTTAAGCGGCCGGGCGACCAGGAGCCAGAGGAGCGGCGCGCCGAACAGGGTGGTCAGGAAGGCGTCGACGACATGGCCGGGAATGAGCAGGACGTCGTTGTCGAGATAAGGGAGCAGGAGTCCCTGCAGCAGGTCGGACAGGAATACCGAGAAGAGCAGCAGGACGTAAAGGCGCAAGGGGGTCCCCATGGTAGGGACGCAGCGCCTGCGCATCTCTGGCTGGAAAAGCAGGCGCCAAAGGGGAACCGCACAGAAAAGGGTGGTCAGGGCGGCGTCCGCCAGGTCGCGGGTCAGGGGGTCGGCCCCGGAGAAAAGCCGCGGCACCAGGAGCATCACCAGGAACTCGGCGAGGAAGATGCCCGCGAGCGCCTTGGCCATCAGGGTCCCGGGGCTGGGGAGCAAGCGCCTGGCGGCGAGGTCCGGTGGGAGTAGCCGGAAGGCGAAGAACCAGATGGGAGCAGCGCAGAGCAGCACGACCGTGGAGGCATCCAGGAGTCCGCCGGCGACCGTTCCCATCCGGGAGAAGATCCCTGAGAAAAGCTCCATGACGGCCAGTTCCGTGGCAAAGATGGCCAGCAGCAACAGGGCGAAGATCCCTGCCGAGTTGGTCCATTGTGCTGGATCGGAGCTCTGGTTTTTCATTCCCCCCCCGCCGCGCGGAAAGCCCGGAGAGTTGCCTGGCGCGTCTATCATGATTGGCCGGTGCGCCCGCAGCGGCGCGCAAGTCGGTCAAATTGAGTCATTAATGAATAGTATAGACCAAAGTTGTTTATTTCAACATGAAATCGTGAAGGAATCAGCTGCAAGGTTGGGTGGTAGCGGCATTTTTTCCCCGAAAGGGGGTTTGTGCGCACCCGGAGGCAGAATTAAGGCGGTAGATTTAGTGTTGACAGGCAAAAACCGCTATGCTATACAACTATTCTCTTCGCGAGGCAGAGCGCCGGCCCGGCAGAAACGGCAGCAATTCGGCGTAATGAGCTCAGAGAGACCGTGAGGTTAACAACTCGCGGGAACAACCTATTCCCCATTAGCTCAGTTGGTAGAGCGGGTGACTGTTAATCACCATGTCCGTGGTTCGAGTCCGCGATGGGGAGCCAAACGCTACGCTCAGCAAAATCTTTGGCTGAGCTCAAGGAAGATGGATCTATGGGCGGCAATTCCCATAGGTCCATTTTTATTTTACCCACCTTCTTACCGTCCTCCTTCGTCTCAACCTCCTCAAAATATACGACTTTCTTTATGAGCAGATGAAGAAGGTCATATTTCTCCTCGGGGGTCAGGTGGTCATAAACATCCCTAAACACCATAAAATTTTCGCGGATGATATCTGCGCTGACAATCTTATTCTCAAGATTTTGGGTCTCGAAATCTATTGTCTCGATTTCAGCCTTCAACTGCCGCCCCTGCAAAACCAAACCATCAAGTTCTTTTATGATAAGGTCAAAGCCGGGGCTCTGGACGCCGCGTTCACCTAACACCCCGATGAAGCTCTTTTCCTTCTTTTCAACCTGACCAAGATCGTCCTGAAGTGATTTTCTCTTCGCGTCCATCACTTTCACGCTTTCCCGCTGCTCCTTTGTTGCGTTCTCGACCACTCCATCAATGACCCTTGGGTCTGCCACCAGAAATTTCAATTCTTCAACAACTAGCTCTTCAAGCTTTCGGCCAGGAACGCTGCCAATGCGGCATTTGGTCTTGCTCCGGTCATTATCTACGTTACAGCGATAATAAAAATACTTCTGTCCTTTGGAATATGCGAAACTCGGGGCCATCGCCGACCGGCAGGCCCCACACTTGACTAGTCCCTTAAGATAAAAAGTATTTTCGTTTTGCCGGTAACCTGTTTTTGTAACATTATTCGCGTGTAAAATTGCCTGAGTAGCATCGAAAAGTTCATCGCTAATGACAGCTTTCTGCTGGCCGTCGTAAATGACACCTTTGTATTTAACTTTGCCGATATATACTACGTCATTCAAAATACGGCTTACGTTAGTCTTTTGGAATCGCTCACCCACCCTATTACGGCCACCTTTGGTAGTCCAAGACTTCATCCTGTAGCCCTTATTATTCAGCTCTTTGGCCGTCTCGCTTAGCGACCCAACCCTGACATACGTTTCGAATAGCTCCCTGACTTTGGGGACTTCACTTTCATTCGGCACCAGGCAATTGTTTTCATAGTCGATATCGTAACCAAGGGGTGGATAACCACCGTTGAAAAGCCCTTGCGTTGCCCTGTATGCCATTACATCGGATGTGCGTTCAGATGTTTGCTCCCGCTCCAGCTGAGCGAAAACCAGAATAATCCGGATGACACTTCTCCCAATGGCCGAGGAGGTGTCGAAATTTTCCTGGATCGAAATCAGATCAACATTCTTTTCTTGGAATTTTGTGTATAGGTTCTCGAAATCGATTATCGAGCGTGACAGCCTGTCCACCTTCTTTACAATGACGGTGTTAACACTCCCCTTGCCGATATCTGCCATCATCCGCTGGAACACTGGTCTTTTCAAATTTTTCCCTGAAAAGCCCTCTTCGCGGTAAATAGTTAACTCCTCCCACTTCCGGTACCTACAGTAGTTTTCTAACGTCCGGACCTGCTCATCAAGCGACTCTCCCTCTTCCGCTTGATTTACCGTGGAAACCCTGACGTAAAGTGCACATTTCCTTTCCTGGTCAAGCATGTCTGCCATTTAACCCTCCAGAGTTTTGCTCCAGTATCAGATGGTCAACATACTACAGATTGCGCAGGCTTTCAAGGCGCCTCAAGATGGTTACGCCCAACACCACGAACAATCTGATTGGGAGATTTTTTTTGCAGGGCCTTTGTTTAGAAAAAAAGGGGGGAAAGCGCACACGTACGCCCCCCCCCACAAATGTCACCCGCCCCATCAGCTCACTCTGGCTGACAGGAAAGGAAACCAGAGTTGCCGGGGATCGGTGACAACCTCACTCTTCCCCTTCCTCCTGCTCGGGCACTTTCCCCCCCTGGCTTCGGCCTGTTCCTTTTGCTTGCAGATCGGGCCGATCCCCTGCTCGACGGTTACGGGGTCGGTCAACTCTCGGTTGCAGCGCCTGCAGCGCGGGCAATCCTTTCGTGCAGTTTTGACTTTCACGATTCTCCCTCCTCTTCATCAAAGTCCTCGAAAACGAAGAGTTTGGGTGCCCGCTTTACAATAAAATCACGGACCATGCACCGTTCGAAAAGGGTCAGGCTCGCAAACCAATGACCTACTTCCCAATCATACTCAAAATAATTCCGTTTCTCTTTCATTTTCATTGTTGTCTCCTTTTGGTTAATCGTAGTTTTCCCCCCTACCCTATAAAGCGGGTCAAATGCCGACAAAAAAACGACATATTTTCATATTTTGATCCATATAATTTTTTTCCTCATTTCTTGCACAATTGGATCGGAATAAACCTACTTTTTATTGGCATCAAATCCTACTTGTTCACTCATTAAATTAATTAAGACATCAGATGCTTTTATGCAGTGGCACCCGTGCACAAAATATTAAGTCATAATCAATACTATGCACAAAAATCGATGGCTTGGTTTTACAGACACATACATAGTTGCTTAGTAACAGAACTCTGCACAAAAACCAATTCCATTAAAAAATTTTTAATTGCAGTTATAGCCATGTTTTCAATTGGAAGATTTTACTAAAAATACTAAAGTCATTTACAAATAGCCGAGTGGAAGATCATGTACACGACGAAATACAGCACATATCGTGCGAGCTTGACTCTCAGGAGCAAAATGAAGCGCTGGGCATACCGTTAACGGCTCTGATGGATTGAAATGGATTTGTGGGGTGTTTTTGGAGGAGTCGGACCTCGACATTCAGTTGACCACATAGAGGTAACACCAAATGTGGCACAAGACGACCAATGGCAGGCTCCATTCTTCGGTGGAAACGACCCGCGCCAGGATCTTGTACGCCTCCCCTTTGCTATTGCAAGTGCACCGCCCTTTGGCAGATGGACCGAGGTGATTCCCATTGCTGGCGATGTCATCCCCATCGATCACGCAGTACGAACGGGAGATGCCAGCCGGCTCACTAATGAGGCCATGGCTACGGCTAAGGCTTGGGGAGCGAAACTCGGCAGCTGTCGAGGGACGACCGTCTCCGATGAAATCCTGCGACAGGCGGTCGAGGCGAGACAAGGAAAGGGGAAGAGTAAGCGGCGCAAGTCCGCCCGGAGATCCTGTTGGCCCAGATGCAGACCACGGCCTGAAATAATCAACCAAGGTTCTGCACTAGCGGCAGATATTGGCGGCCCTTGGTTGCCAATGGATGCGCCAAGGCAGAATCGAGGATACTTGTGGGAGGTAGACCGCATTCTTAAAAGCAATCCTTGCGTACCGAGTTAGGGCGCCTTCTGTCTTTCTCCGTTGTAGTTCTCTCAGGACATTGTGGCAAAGCGGTACCTTTGGCATGGAAGTTCTCGAATTTTTTTGTTATAAGGGTGCATCGTCTTTATGAAATAGTTTTAAACGTGCCGAAAGGAAATTATGTCGCCGACACCGGAACGGGAGGCCAGGGTAGAGATTGACCGAATGTTGGCCGATGCCGGCTGGCTCGTGCAGGACATGAAGCACGTCAATCTGCAGGCTGGCCGTGGTGTTGCTATCCGCGAGTTTTCACTTATGCCAGGGCATGGTGCGGCTGATTACCTCCTCTATGTTGATGGCCAGGCGGCAGGAGTTGTTGAGGCTAAACCGGCTGGGTACACCCTTACCGGGGTGGAAATCCAATCGGACAAGTACATACACGGGCTTCCCGCTACACTTCCCGCCTGGTTTCGGCCCCTGCCCTTTTGCTACCAATCCACCGGCGTGGAAACACGCTTCTCTAACAACCTCGACCCCGCCCCTCGTTCGCGGCCCGTCTTCTGCTTCCACCAGCCGGAAACGCTTGCGTCCTGGATCGACGACCACACGACCGTAAATGGTATTATTTCTGACCCAAGTGCCCCTTGGATGCCGTTGAATTTCCGCGGGCGCCTCCGCCAGATGCCGCAGCTCCACGAAGAAGGGCTTTGGCCAGCACAAAAGACGGCAATCACCAACCTTGAGAAGTCGCTCGCTGACAACCGCCCTCGGTCCCTTGTACAGATGGCAACCGGATCGGGGAAGACCTTTACCGCCGTATCCTTCATCTACCGGCAACTCAAGTTCGCCAAGGCGCCGCGAATCCTCTTTCTGGTTGATCGAGCCAACCTGGGTCGGCAGACCCTGAAGGAGTTCCAGCAGTACTCTTCTCCCTACACGCCCTTCAAGTTCACCGAGGAGTACATCGTCAACCACCTCCAGGGGAATCGGATCGACACCACGGCTCGGGTCTGTATCTGCACCATTCAGCGGCTCTATTCCATCTTGCGCGGAGAGGAACTTCCTTCGGATATGGAAGAGGAATCACTCTTCGACCACGAGAAACTTTTCAAAGAGCCGCCTCCTGTGGTTTACAACCCAGCAATCCCTCCAGAAACCTTCGACATCATAGTCACCGACGAATGCCACCGCTCCATCTATAACCTCTGGCGGCAGGTGTTGGAGTACTTCGATTCCTTCCTGGTCGGCCTCACTGCCACGCCGAACAAGCAGACTTTTGGCTTTTTCAACCAGAACCTTGTGATGGAATACCCCCATGAGCAGGCGGTGGCCGACGGGGTGAACGTCAACTACGACGTCTACCGCATCCGCACCAAGATCACCCAGCAGGGCTCGGTGGTGGAGGCAGGGCACTTCGTCGATCACCGCGAGCGCGATACACGTAAGGTGCGCTGGGAACGGCTTGACGAAGACCTCACGTACAATCCGAACCAGCTTGACCGCGACGTGGTGGCAATAGACCAGATCCGCACCGTGGTTCAGACCTTTCGCGACAAGGTTCTGACCGAAATCTTCCCCGGCCGTACCTGGGTCCCCAAAACCCTCATCTTTGCCAAGGACGACTCACACGCCGAGGACATCGTCAGAATTGTCCGCGAAGAGTTCGGCAAGGGAAACGACTTCTGCCAGAAGATTACCTACCGTACCACCGGAGCGAAGCCGGAAGACCTCATTGCAGCGTTTCGCACCAGCCCGATGCCGCGCATCGCCGTGACCGTCGACATGATCGCTACGGGCACCGACATCAAGCCGCTGGAAATTGTCCTCTTCATGCGCACCGTGCGCTCCCGCTCCTACTTCGAGCAGATGAAGGGACGTGGCGTTCGGATCATCAACAAGGACGATCTGCTGGCAGTCACACCCGACGCCGTGGCTAAGGACCACTTTGTCATCGTTGATGCGGTTGGAGTCTGCGAGGAGGACAAGACCGATTCCCGACCCTTGGAGAAAAAGCCAACCGTCTCCCTGAAAAAGCTCCTACAGGCGGTTGCGCTTGGCAATACCGAGAGTGAGGTGATCTCCTCCATAGCCGGAAGGTTCGCCCGCCTGGAGAAGAAGCTCGATTCGGCTGGCCAGTCTGAGATTGCGGAACTCGCCGGCGGCAAAGGGTTGAAGCAACTGGCAGCCGAGCTTATCTCCGCCATTGATCCGGAGCGCCAGATCGAACAGGCAAAAGCTGATTTTGGTGTCGGCGATCCTACAGTGGAGCAGGTGAAGCAATCAGCGGTAAAGCTAATCCGGGAGGCGACGAAGTCGCTCAGTGAGCCAAAACTGAGAGAGAAGATTCTTGATCTGTACGCCAAAGCGGACCAGGTAATTGATACGATCAGTGCAGACGAGGTAATCGAAGCGGGCTTCAATGCAGAATCTCTGGAGAAGGCACGGGGGCTGGTGCTGTCTTTCGAGCAGTTCATAAGCGACCATAAGGATGAGATTACTGCCCTTCAGGTCCTGTACAGCCGCCCCTTCCGGCAACGGCTCACAGACAAAGACGTGAAGGCATTTGCAGAGATGATCGAGAAGCCGCCATATCTGTGGCGGATCGACCGACTTTGGGATGCCTATGCGGCGTTGGAGCAGGCCAAAGTAAAAGGGCGCGGCGCCAGGAGGGTCTGGACCGACATTGTCTCCCTGGTCCGTTTCGCGCTCCACCAAGACGCGGTGCTGGAGCCTTTCGCAGAGCACGTCCACGAGCGGCTCGCGGCATGGCTCGCACAACAGGAGAAGCACGGAAGGAAGTTCACCAGCGAGCAGTATCGGTGGCTGGAAATGATCCGGGACCATGTTGTTGCTAACCTTTCTATCGAGCGAGATGATTTCGGGTACGTGCCGTTTGCGCAGGAGGGCGGGATAGGGAAGGTTTATCAGCTTTTCGGAGAGGAGTTGTGGGGAATGCTTGAGGAATTGAATGAGGTACTGGCTGCGTGATGCCTTCTACAACTGAGATCAACACCGCAAACTGGGAAATGAAGAAACTGGGGGAGTTGGGCAAGCTCTTCTGCGGGCAATCCCCCCCTGCTACGAATGTAAACAAATCTGGAATCGGGACTATATACGTTACAGGTCCTGAGCAATGGAACGGAACGAAAATTCACGTCTCTAAATGGACGACAGATCCAAAGCGAGTTGTCCCTGATGGCTGTATCTTTATCACGGTAAAAGGGGCCGGCGTTGGCAAAACTTTCCCAGGCATACCCTGTGCTATTGGCCGCGATATTTACGCTTTTAAGCCGAATGATGATGTTTCCCAAAAGTTCATTTACTGGGCAATCATTTTCAGCGTTCAGGACGTAATCCAACACGCTGTCGGCGACATTCCCGGTCTCTCAAAAAGTCACATTCTGGATCATGAAATTTTAGTTCCGCCCTTTGAACAACAAGAGGTTGTCGTTGCCGAAATCGAAAAACAGTTCTCCCGACTCGACGAAACCGTGACGGCTTTGAAACGGATTCAGGCAAACCTCAAGCGACATAAGTCATCCATCCTTAAGGCAGCCGTGGAAGGGAAGCTCACTGAGCAGTGGCGGAAAGAGCATCCCGACGTCGAAACGGCCGACCAGCTCCTCAAGCGCATCCTGGCCAATCGCCGCACCAATTGGGAAGGCGAAGAACTGGCCAAAATGATAGCCAAAGGATTCACGCCGAAAGATGATTCGTGGAAGACGAAATACAAGGAACCTGCCAGTCCAGATACTACGAATCTGCCAGATTTGCCAGTGGGATGGGTATGGGCAACGTACGAACAAGTCGGTAAACTCCAGTTGGGTCGGCAGCGTGCACCCAAATATCACACCGGACCGAACATGCGCCTGTATCTACGGGTTCAGAACGTTTTTGAGGATCGCATCGATCTTTCTGACGTTATGGTAATGGATTTCCCTCCGAGTGATTTCGAGAAGTACAAACTGGAGCCTGGCGACCTGCTCCTTAATGAAGGGCAAAGCCCCGAATTACTTGGAAGACCAGCAATCTATCGAGGGGAACTTCCCGGTGTATGCTTTACCAATACTCTAATCCGGTTCAAGGCTGCCGAAGCGATTAACGTGGATTTTGTGCTGACACTCACCCGCCATCACATGCATTCAGGTCGTTTTGTTGAAGAAGGAACCATCACCACTAACATTGCGCATCTAAGTCTGGGCAGACTTGCCACAGTTGAAGTTCCATTACCACCAGAAGATGAGCAACTTCAAATTGCTTCTCAAGTTGCGCGGTTCCTCTCCATTGGTGATTTAGCTGGTTTCACCATCAGTGCCAACCTCAAACGCACTGCCAAATTAAGACAAACCATCTTGAAACAAGGGTTCGCAGGGGATATGTGATTTTCACCTAGCGGTGTTGTGACTCAGGGACGGCTTTTCAAAAACATTTCTTCCATGTGACAAAAGTGCCAAGCACTGAATTTTTAAGAGATAAAGGTATAGTAGAATATGACCTCAGCCGCAATTGTTCAAAAACTCTGGAACTACTGTAACGTTCTTCGCGACGACGGGATGAGCTACGGCGACTATGTCGAGCAGCTCACCTTCCTCCTTTTTCTCAAGATGGCTGACGAGCGCACCAAAAAGCCCTTCGACCAGAAAAGCCCTGTCCCGGCCGGCTACGACTGGCCAAGCCTTCTGAAGCGGGACGGCGATGACCTGTTTGACCACTACCGCCACACCCTTGAAAAGCTCGGGCAGGAGAAGGGACTTTTGGGCCTCATCTACGGCCGTGCTCAGAACAAGTTCCAGGACCCAGCAAAGCTGCGTCGCCTGATCGTCGACCTCATAGACCGGGAGAACTGGTCTGTAATGAACGCCGACGTGAAGGGTGACGCTTACGAAGGGCTGTTGGAAAAGAATGCCCAGGACACCAAGAGCGGTGCCGGTCAGTACTTTACCCCGCGCCCGCTCATTCAGACCATGGTTGAGGTGACTGCACCTGGACCAGACGATACCATCTGCGACCCGGCCTGCGGCACCGGCGGGTTCCTGCTGGCCGCCCACGACTACATCTCGAAACACCACCGGCTTGACCGGGATCAGAAGAAGAGCCTGAACGAGAAGGCGTTACGCGGGTGGGAACTGGTGCATGCGACGGCGCGCCTGTGCGCCATGAACTTGATGCTCCACGGCATCGGCGGAGAAAAGTTGCCGCTCGATGTTGGAGACTCGCTCGCGAGCGACCCTGGCGAACGCTTTTCCCTCGTCCTCACAAATCCCCCCTTCGGCAAGAAGAGCAGCACCACCATCATTGGCGAGGACGGAAAGCCCTATGCCGAAAAGGAAACCGTCGAGAGGCAGGACTTCTGGGCCACTACCTCCAACAAGCAGCTCAACTTTCTCCAGCACATCAAGACACTCCTGAAGCAGCACGGGCGGGCGGCAGTGGTCGTGCCAGATAACGTTCTCTTTGAGGGTGGTGCGGGAGAGACCATCCGCCGCAAGCTCCTCCACGAGTGCGACGTACACACGCTGCTTAGGCTCCCCACCGGGCTCTTCTACGCTCAGGGGGTGAAGGCGAACGTCCTCTTCTTCGACAAGAAACCTGCAAGCGAGGCACCGTGGACCAAGAAGCTCTGGATCTACGATCTGCGCACCAACATGCACTTCACCCTAAAGACCAACCCTCTCCAGCGCAAAGACCTGGATGAGTTCGTTGCGCGCTACAACCCCGCGAACCGGCATGAACGCGCCCCTACGTGGAGCGAGAGCGCCCCTGATGGCCGCTGGCGGGCTTATGACTATGATGAAATCATTGCCCGTGACAAAACCAGCCTCGACATCTCCTGGCTGAAAGACGATAGCCTTGAGGACTCAGATAATCTCCCGGCACCAGGGATAATCCTGCTGGACATCATAGCAGACTTGGAGAGCGCCTTGGAGCAGCTGAAACTGATTGCGGAGGATGTGGGTGAGGACGTAGAAGAGTCATAGAGGGGTATCTAGGCTGTCGCAACCCCCTGTATTTAAGGATCTACGGGCAAATGGCAGGATTTAATTCGCCGACTCAGGTATACGCGGAGAGCGTCTGGCAGGTCGGGTTTTAGCCAACCTATGGAAAGGTGGTGTCTTCTTTATCAGTGTTCTGCCCTAATTTCTGAAATCAAGGTGGGGGAATGATCTTATGATTGAGCTTAACGTTGAACTCACAGATCTTTTTCAATCGTTTCCTCATGAGCAAAACGTGCCATACGTACTAATACGTGTTCCCGCTGAGCAAGCAGGGGCTTGGGCTGAACTTCTCAGCGTTCCATTGCGTCGGTGTTACGTGACAGATCAGGCCCTAGAGCTTAATAGCCTGCGAACTGGCCAACCAAAGTCTCAAGTTCTCGCTGCGAAGCTCCCTGACCCGGGATCCACAATGTCAGGAGATTTCGGGGAAATCCTCACCTACCTTTACCACGCCATCCAAGAGCATCCCTCAACTGTTATCGGCCCCAAAAAATGGCGGCTAAAGCAGGACCGAACAAAACCCGCACCATACTCTGATGTTGTTCAATTCGTTTTGCCAACGTGGCCGAATGCTTCTGAAGCCGACAAATTATTATGTTCTGAAGTAAAAACAAAAGCGACAAACGGGGGCTCATCGCCCATTTCTGAAGCCATTGCGGATAGTGAGAAGGACCGTACCTCCCGCCTCGCAAAAACCTTAGTTTGGCTGCGGGAGCGAGCGTTGGGGGAAGACCTTGGCTCCACAACAATTGACCAACTAAACCGTTTTATCAATGCAACAGATTTTCCGCCAGCGCAAAAGCATTTCCGAGCTGTAGCCATCATCAGTGCCAATCTTGTTGATGGTGAGCTTGCTGATGCTCCGGTTGAAACTCCAACTGATCATACAGTGGTGGTTATTTCTGTACCTGAACTGAAGAATGTGTATGAATCCGCCTTCAACGCCACTTTAGCGACTATTAGCGAAGGAGGAGCCTGACATGCGAGCTGAGCTAGCGCAATGGGTTCGTCATGCTGATGCACTCCACCACATACAACTCTTGGGATTTCAGCAAACCCCATTGCTACTGAGTTACGTGACAACGAGAAGGGACGACTATTATTTATCGCTGATCGGAGAGCTATTTCACCGAATGAGGGCTCCGTACACTGAGCCGGTGGAATGGTCTCGGCTCGGAAACGCCATATTGCAAGCCGGAGCTCGGGTCGCTACGCTGGACCAAGCCCCTACCCATGAGACCCTGCCATCTGAACCTGCTCTTTTTGCAGCAACCGCCTTTTACATTGGAGGATATCCTGCGTCCGCGTACCTCATTCTAAAGGCCGCCAACACCGGCCAGTTTTCTGAGAGCTATCAGGCATGTTATGAACTTCTCGCACGGCCGGCGGCAATGAGGTCACAAACTGTTCGAGCCCTAATCCGTGCGGTACGGCAGGGCAATTTGCAAGCGATCCGCGACATCTCTACCCAAATTGAAGGAAATGAAGCACGAGCGTTACTGCAAGGACCTGAGGAGTGGATTGGGCTTAGGTTACTCAGCCAAATGGTCGAACGATTCAAAACGACCAACATACGCGCTGTATTGCCTGGTGGACAAGACCAATTCTGGGATACGCTCGTCCAGTCTCTGGTAAATAGGACTCCGCCAGTCTGGGACTTCTTCCCATCGCAAATCGAGGCTATAAATAGCGGATTGCTGGGAAGCGGCGGGTGTCAAGGTAGTTGTCGCCTCTGCTGAAATTATGCAGCATCAAGAAGTTTCGTTTCCACCTTTGATTCAGGGTTCAGATAAACCGTCTCCACGGGCTTCCAATTCCTGGTATTTTTG